>MDTB01143706.1_pt1 | contig 10044 bp, 9 predicted proteins | sample 811161 | NCBI WGS metagenome assembly MDTB01 (sample SAMN05326650, study PRJNA326480) | marine metagenome | isolation source: seawater | place: Mediterranean Sea | collected 2009
ATTAATGCCCTCGTGGTGAAATTGGTAGACACAAAGGACTTAAAATCCTTGCCGCTTGCGGAGTGCCAGTTCGAGTCTGGCCGAGGGCACCAAACTTATAATTTTAATTTATTAAATCTTTTACTTTTATTTTTCCAAATCCCATACTTTTAAGTTTTTTGGAATTAGCATATTTAATATCTGTATGCTCGATTAGACAATAGTCTAAAATATTTTTATCTTTTTCAAAAGGTATCATCAGTTTATTAAAAAATCCTTGAGGTACATTTAAAAAAGCATGCGAGATGTTTAATTGTTCCTTTATTGGAGCCTTTGATTTTAAAAAATTATTTGTAAAACTAAAATCAAATTTTACAGCATTACTATTAAGATATTCTCTCATTAATTTTCTATCCATTAAGTACATTGCAGAATAAGGAAATCTTGGATTTATAAAGCCAGAATTTCCATTTATAGTTTGAATTTTGGGGCATTTATTTAAAAATATTTTTTTTGGGTAATCTACAGCATAAAAATTACCTTTATAATTTTCATATCTTAAAAAGCCTGGAGATAGATTAAATTTTTTTAAAATTTTTCTAAAATAAACCCAGTAACATATATTTTTTGAACTTACTAAAATATCATCTTCTATAAACATAAAATGTGAAATTGATTTATTATGATATTTTTTTTTCATTACATTGATGGAATACCATGGTAGTAAATCTGTATCGGGCATTTCTTCGGTTTCATGAATGCTATAATTTTTAATTTTATTTTTAATTAACTTTTTTAGAATTTTTTTTTGTTTAATTTTAAGCTGGTTTGTGATTATTGTTAAATCGATTTTAAAATTATAAGAATTTATCTTTTGAATTGTCTTTTTTAAGATATCAATTTTTTTTGGATTAAAATAGAAACAAACAACAACTGCAAGTTTTTTAGGATAATTTTTTCTTCGCTTTAACTGAATGGAAAGATTTTTAAAGTCATTATCTTTTATAGAGAATTTTCCTGTATTGTGCTTATTTTTTTTATCTATGAGTATTAGTTCGTCTACTATCTTATTTTCTAATTTTCCTATTGATTTAAATAGTTTTCTTAGTTTTTTTAAAAAAAAAATAATCATTTATTACTTAATATATATAATTAATCAAAATATTATGTAAATAATAGTATTCAAAATATTTAATTTTTTATAATGAACAACATAAAAGCACACATTATTTTCGATAAAAATTTAAAATCAGTTAAGATTAAAAATAATTTATATAAAAAGTTAAAATTATATCGATTGACAGAAGCGAACCTAATTATTGTGATTGGGGGAGATGGATTTATGCTTCAAACTTTAAAAAAGTATAGAAAATTAAACAAATTTTTTTATGGAGTGAATTCTGGAAATTATGGTTTTTTAATGAATAAATTTTCACCAAAAAATATGATTAAAAATTTATCAAAAGCAAATATGATATCTATTTCTCCATTAGAAATGATTGTAAAAAATAATCAGAATCAAACAAAAAAATATTTTGCGATAAATGAAGTTTCAATTTTACGCCAAAGCAGACAAGCAGCATCTTTATCTATAAAACATGGATCTAAACAAATAATTAAGAAATTAGTATCAGATGGTGTTCTTGTATCAACACCTGCTGGCAGCACTGCTTACAACCTTTCAGTACATGGACCAATTTTAAGTTTGAATTCAAAAAAATTATCAATCTCACCTATAAGTCCTTTTAGACCAAGAAGATGGAAGGGTAAAATAGTAAGTGATAAATTAAAGATAATTATTAAAAATTTAAATCCATCAAAGAGACCAATTAGTGCTGTTGCAGATAATATAGAAGTAAGAAATGCAAAAATTATATCTGTTAAAACTAATCAAAAGATAAAATTTAATCTTCTATACGATCCAAACAGAAGTCTTCAAAAAAAAATAAAAGTAGAACAATTAAGAAATGAAACAAAATAGTTTTTTATTTTAGTTTATGAAAAGATTTATAGTTCTATATCTATCTTCGAAGTATACAAAAATTATTAATCTTAAAAACTTTGTCTCAAATTATAAGAAATTCAAACCTGGACTAAAACATGAGTTGATTATTTGTTTTAAAAATCTTGAATTAAATGAACTAAAAAAAAGAAAAAAAATTTTAAAACAAATTAAATATAGAGAATATATTGATCCTTCCAAAAAAAATGATCATGAATGGGGCAGTATTGGACGTGTATCACAAGAATTTAATCCAAGCATAATTTTCTATATGAATGATTATTCGTATCCTATTAAAAAAAATTGGTTAAAAATAATTACCTCAAAATATAAAAAAAATAGAATAATTGGTTGTTCAGGGTCTATGTCCAGTTGGGCCACTAATTCTTATTACAGAAATCATACTGACAATTATTTAATTTATTTTTACAAATATTTATATTTTAATCTATTCATTCCTAAATTTCCAAATCCACACTTACGAGCAAATGGATTGTTATTTCATTCATTAGATTATTTAAGTTTTATTAAAAACAAAACCATAGAAACAAAAAAAAATTCTTTAACTTTAGAAAGTGGCCATAAAAGTTTTACTAATTTTTTTAAAAATAAGAAATATGAAGTTTTAGTTGTTAATAGCGATGGAAAATTATTTGATGAAAAAAATTGGAAAAACTCAAATACATTTGCATATAAAAATCAAGAAAAGTTATTAATTTCAGATAAAGATACAAGAGATTACTTAAATTTAGATATTCAAAAAAAAAACAAAAAACAAGTTATGCATTGGGGAAACTCTTGATAACTATATTTGGTCATTCAGGTTTTATTGGAACAAATTTAAAAAAATATTGTTTTAATAGGAACATCAGAGTTTTTTTACCCAAAAAAAAACAACTCAGATTTAAAAAAAATCTTGGACATGTTGTTTATTGTATTGGAACTGGTGAGGCAAAAAAAAAACCATTAAAAGCAGTAAAAGCTAACTATGAGATATTGAGAGAAATATTAGAAAATAATAGCTTTAAATCCTTAACCTATCTTTCGACAACAAGAGTTTATCTGCATAATAAAAAAACTTCAGAAAAAGATGAAATCATAAATAATCTTAATGATGATAGTATTTTGTTTAGTTTAATAAAACTTTCAGCTGAACAATTATGTCTTAATAATAGAAATAAGAATATCAGAGTTATAAGACTAACGAATACCTATGGACATCATTTTACAAAACAACTCTATTTGTTACCAGCTCTAATAAGAAGTGCAAAAAAGAGTAAGAAAATAAATATAACTATAAACAAAGATTCATTAAAAAATTATTTACATATTGAGGAAGCTATACCAATAATTTTAGACATTACCTTAAAAGGTAGAGAGCGACTTTATAATTTAGCTGGAAAAAAAAGATTTAGATTTATTGATATAGCTAAAAAAATTCAAAAAAAATTAAATTGTAAAATTATACTTTCAAACCAAAACATAGTTTTAAATGATCCAATGATAGATATAAGTAAAGTTAGGAAGGAATTTAAATTTAATCCAAAAAGAGATCTTATAAAAGATCTGGATAATATAATTGATAATCTTAGTTAATTTTGAAGATATTGTCTTACTTTCATATCGTAAATCATTTGATTATAATAGTAAGAATATCTTTTACTTTTAATTAACTTGAAAATCTCATTAATATAATTTGTAAAAACATCATCTGAAAAAATTTTGTGTTTTATTTTATTTTTGTTTAACTCTAAAACTTTTAGATTTTCAAGTGCAGGAGGTGAAAAAACTCTTGATAGTTTAAAAGTTTTATTTTTAAAGTAAACTTCTATGAAATTTTTATAATCATCATTATGACTAAATTTCCCTAAAAGGTAGGAGTCTTTATAAATAAAAAGCACTTCAATTTTTGAACTTATCTTATTTTTAAGAATTACATTTTTAATCATTTTTTTTGGCATTGTTTTAAAAAATAATCTTGAAACTGCAGCTATATATGGACCCATGTCCATTATAACTCCACCTTTGAGTTTTTTTGAAGAAAGAATACTTTTTTTATCAGGTTTGGGGATTGAAAAATTTGCATTTAATCTAATAATTTTATCTTTCTTAATTTTATTTAATACAGTTTTTGTTTGAATATGGTAATTAAAGAATATCGCTTCAGAAAAAATTTTTTTTCTTTTTTTTGCAATTTTAATTAACCTATAAAGTTGTTTTAAATTTATTGTTGCAGGTTTGTCTACTAACGTATGAAATCCTTTATTTAAAGCTCTCATCGACCAAATAAAATGAAGAGAATTAGGTAAGGAGATATATACTATTTTAGCATCTGAATTGTTTAATGCTTTAGAATAACCATGATACCAATTTTCAGCATTAAAGTCTTTTTGTTTTCTTGATCTTGAGGCAACATCATAAGGAATATTATTTCTTATCAATGAAGATATAATCCTTCTTTTAACTAGACTTGAATAACCTATTATTAATATTTTAGTCATTATAAAGTTTTGTCAAAATTAAAACATGTAAAGAGCAATCTTGCCTCTATATCTACCATTCTTTGCTGGATTAAACTTAAAAATTGATTGTGGGAAATCCATATAAATTTAGTATTTAGTTTTTTACTTAATTTATTATCGACATTTACAACCACTCTTTTAATTTGTGTTTGGTAAAATCGACCACCTTCATCTGAATGAGTATTGTTATATACGTATTTATTCTTTTTAAAAAAATATTTGATAATTTTTTTCTCATATGAAGGGATATTCAAGTTATTCTTAAAATCTTTAATATCTGAAAAGTTTGCACTACAGGAAATCTTTCCTCCTTTAAGTCCAGGCTTAAGTATAAATCTACAAAGGTAATGTATTGTTCCATTGTGATTTTTAGTTATAAATCCGGCAAAACCTAGTTTTTTACCGGCTATTATTGGCTGATCCCATTCTTTAACTTCTCTACAGTTAGATTTAATATTAAGACCTATAATTGAAAAATGTCTTTTTTTAAAATTTGAAAAAATATTATTTTTTATTTTCCAATCTTTAATATCCTTTATATTAATTCTTTTATAAGTAATTTTAAATTTTTTGTTTTGTTGGTTGAACCATTTTCTTATTTTTTCGTTATTATTTATCAATTTTTCATTTTTATTTTTTTTGATGGCACATGAAAACACTGAGATAGTATCCATATTTATTAAATTTTTTTGTTTAATTAAATAATTTAATTCTCGTTTTGAAAACCATTTAAAATTTTTTGGTAATTTTAATTTTTTTTTTATTTCAACTAGATAGTTTGTATTAAATTTATTGAGATATCTTAAACCTTGTTCAGATTGCTTTGATTTGATTATAAAGTTTTTTTTTAGAAAAAATTCTAAAAATCGTGTTTTTTTACCACCATGAACTCTTTTATAATTACTTTCCGTTGCTTGAACTGTAGGTGATAGTTGTAAATGATTTATATTTCCTGGTTCAAGTTTAGCTTGAAGAAGATATTTGTAATCATTATTAAATTTTCTTCTAATTATACCTAGAATACCATTTTCATTTTGAACCATTATTGGCTGATCCCAAGTTTTTTTATTAAAATTACTTAAAACTCTAATTCCTATGATTTGAAAAAATTTTCTTGTTTTATGGTAAATTTCTTTATCTGATACTACCCAATTTTTAAGATTATCTAGCTTTTTTTTTTTAATATAAATCTTTCCTATTTTTTTTTGATCTGAAATCCATTTTTTTAAATGTTTCATTTTATTATATAATTTGCACTTTTGGGGTGTGAGTAATAAATTTTCCACCTCTTTTTATAAAATTTTTCTCTTTTTTAAGAATTTCTTTTTTAAAGTTCCAGGCTCCGAGATAAGCGTAATCAACAGTTTCATTAAAACCAATTTCGGGCTTAATTATTTTAATATGTTGACCAGGGGTAAATTTGCCCTGTTTGTTTTTAGTAGTGTCAATTACATAATCGATATATCTGTTTAGATTACAGTAGTTAAAAATTGTTGTTGATTTGTAAGTTGCACCATAACTAATAATCTTTTTCTTTTTTTTCCTAAGATTTTTTAGAAGTAGCACCAAATCTTTTTTTGATTTTTTTACTCTTGATGCAAATTTTAAATACGTAGAAAATTTATTCATTCGAGCGTTGACTTCTTTTTTAATTTGTTTTCTTAATCTTAAAGTATTTTTATAATTACTGTCTTTTTTACAAATGAAATACCTAATAGATCCACCATGAACTGATGAGATATCAACATCAAATAGTCTTAAATTAAACTTTTCTGATATTTTTGTAATAGCTAAAACTGAAAAAACATAAACATGTTCATCATAAAATTGATCATAAGTATTATTTTTTATTACTTCTAATAATGAGGGATCCTCAATAACAAAAACTCCATTATCTGACAAAATATTGTTTATTGCCTCAAATGTCTCATTCAAATTTGGTATATGGGAAATAGTATTTGCTGAATAAATTAAATTAATGGAGCCGTGTTTTTTTAATATTCTTTTTGAAATTTTTTTATCCCAAAACTTAGGGTAAGTTGTAAATCCTGCTTTTTTTGTAATTTTTGCTAAATTTAAGCAAGGTTCTATTGATATTATCTTATCTTTTTTAAAATTTCTAATGAAGACCCCATCATTGCTTCCTATTTCCATTGTTAATTTTGGTTTAAATCTTTTTTTTAAATTTATTGCTACTATCCTAAATGCTTTTCTCATTGTTTTTGATTCTGAAGCTCTATGAGCATAAAATTTAGTATATTGTTTTTTGGGATTTACAGTTTTCATTAACGATACTAAAAAATTATTAGTATCGAAACCTATTGATAAATTATACTTAAATTCTTTGTTATTTTTAGATTTTAAAAAGGAGTTAGCAATAGGTTGGAGTCCTAAATTAAGAAATTTTTTTTTCATTAAGATATCTGATAATTATTCATTAGACACATACCAGTCTTCAAATTTAGAAATTTTTGTAAATTTTCTTTTGTAGCCATTTTTAGTTAGTAGATTATAAATTTTTTCTCTATTTTTATTAAAATTATGTTCACATGTAATTACTTTAAATTTATAATTATTAAAATCAAAATTTTTTAAAATTTCGAATTCACTCCCCTCTGTATCAATTGAAAGATAATCTATTAATTTTGGTGCATTATATTTTATTAATAAATCATTAAGAGAGATTGTATTTACAATGTATTGACTTCCACTTTTTCTTAATTCTTTATGCTGGTCAGCTGAAGAAAATTGATCTACTGTTGAAAGTTTAGCATCATTAACTTCATTAAAAGGTAATTCTTCTCCTGTTACACTCCAAACACAACTTTTATCTATGTTTACTTTTCTATTTTTTATTAGTTCAGAATGCCATTTTTTGGCAGGTTCAGCCAAAATTCCTTTCCAATTAAATTTAGTTTCAAGTAAATAACTATTAGAAATATCAAAACCATTTGTTGCTCCAAAATCTACAAAAAATCCATTTTCTTTAAATTCTAATTCGCATAAAACAAATAGATCTTGTCGTAGTTGAGATTTTGAAAAATCCAAATTTTCGATAAAGTTTGATCTTTGATTTTTTTCTATTTTTTTTAACATTTCTAAATCTGTTAATTGATTTCGTAAAAGTTTTTCCAAAAAAGTTTTCTTTATAATTTGGACATTAAAAACATCTAAAAATTTATTTAGAAAATTTATAATTAATTTGTTAAATTTCATAATATTTAAAACAATTCATATAATTCGTAATTGTTTCCAAAAACGAGATTTTCATTTATACCATTTCCATGGCTAACATAGCGAAACATTTTTCTCAGATTTTCAAAATAAATCTTATTATTATCCTCTTCATAGTAGACACTTTTTCTATTAAAATTATTTTTAATAAAATCTTTAATTAAAATATCATCAGTTTTATTATCAATGACGATAAATTTATAATTTTTTTTTATTTCATTAAAAAAATAATCAAAATTGTTTATATCCAAAGAACCAGTGTCAAAAACATGAAAATCTTTTTTTAAATTTTTAGAAATAATTAAATTTTCATTTTTGTTTTTAATTTTATTTATCTTATTTAAAACTGAGTCGACTGAATATTTTTTATGAATATTGGCCTTAATCAAATCTTTTTCATGTAAATCTTTATATAATAAAAGTGTTTGAAGATTGCTTCTCAAAAAAAAATCATTTGAAATATATAATGTTGAATTGTTAATTTCATTATTTGAGAGATAAAAATTATAAAATGAATGATTGTTCTTAGCAATTTTAGATAATCTATTATGATCAATTGATTTTGAGAAAGCTAAAAAAACATTAAAAATAAAAAAAATAGTGATGATCTTTTTAAAATTATTTTTATTTAAAAGATCATTTATAATCAAAGCTAGAAGTATATACATTAAGCATATTAAGCCTGAAAGATATCTTAATTGAATTATGACATCTGCTGAAATTGAAAAAATCAATATGGGTTCTAAAAATAATATAGACATGATTATAAAATTATTTTTATTTTGAAAATTATTAAATAAGTAAAATATTGATAAAATAATAAATAATATAAATATAATTTCCGTGTAGCTGATGATCTGAAAGCTTAACAAGATTTTATTTAAAAAAGTTATTACAAATTCATTTATTGAAAAATCTCCTCCAGCCGAAGTTCCAAAAATATGACCAAATGGACCTCTCATTTCACCAAATTCAGAATTAAGAAAATAGTTTGGTAAAAAACCCAAAACAATAAAAATTAGCATGAAATAAATAACAAATTTTAAATTATCAAATTTGTATTTTTTATAATGAAGAACAAGAATTCCATAAAATGAAATTATAGATGACCAGTAATTTGTTCCATAAGCTAAAGAAGCTAATATAGCAAAGATAAGATAACTCTTTAAATTGAATTTATCTAAATTATCTAAATATTTAATTAGATAGTAAAGTTGAATTAAAAAAAATAGTAAATAATAGGAATTTTTTCCATTGACAATAGATATATCAGTTAAAAAAAGTGAGAATAACAACGATATAAAAATAGAAAAATAAACATAAAAATTTATTTTTAATTTTTTGAATATTAAATAAAGTATTGTTAATGAAATTGTTGATATTATCAAACTAGATATTCTTCCATAATAAATAAGCAATTCAGGATTTAAATATATCTTGTCTTTAAGTTGCATTAATGAAAGTGAATTAAGAATAATTTCATTTAAAAACGCTAAATTTAAAATAAGAATAATGTTTAAAAGTGGAGAAACAATTGGATCTATAATCCTGTACTCAATATTAGTTATAAAGCTTATATATGAGATACTGCTAGTAAGATAAGCTATTTCATCTGAATTTGTAAAAAAGGGGAGAGCGTAATTGATATTCCTAAAATTTAATAAAAAAAAAATAATTAATATACTTATGAAGAATATTTTTTGAATATTTTTTGCTGAAATCACTTAGTTTACCTTATAATTTATATTCAAGATTTTGCCTACAAAAATTTATTATAATTTCATTCCATAGGTATTGTTCATGCTCATACTTTCCATCAAGATATTCATTATATCTTTTATTAAAGAAATCTAAATTTAGAATTAAATTTTTATTAATGACTTTTAAAATAAGATCTTTATTTCTTAAAATCAAATTTTTATTAAATGCAAAGCCATGTTTTTTCATATTAAAATCTTTATTAATTAAGTCAGAAAAAATTAATTTCATTAATTTTCTACTTTTAAAAAAACTGAAATTTTTGTTTGAAGTTAGGTCTACAGAATAGTTTAATAAATCTTTGGTTAAATAAGGAGAACGGCATTCTATGGAATTTAACATACTTGAAAAATCTACTTTTAAAAGAATATTTGGTAAAAAATATTTAATAAAATAAAATTGTGCAAATTTCATATCATCAGAACTCTTATTGTATAAATTTTTAATTTTATTAAGATGTTTAGATTTAGGTATGGTTTTGTTTTTAAAATAAGCTTTATAATCAGAATCTGCAAAATTAGATATCCACAAATTATTGATTAAAAATAA
>MDTB01006981.1_pt1 | contig 10043 bp, 10 predicted proteins | sample 811161 | NCBI WGS metagenome assembly MDTB01 (sample SAMN05326650, study PRJNA326480) | marine metagenome | isolation source: seawater | place: Mediterranean Sea | collected 2009
TGCAATTTGCGAGGTAATTGGATAAACATTATTTTTCTTAATATAATCAACCATCTCTTTTCCATGCACACGAAATGGTTTTTTACTTTCAATGGCCTGTTTTGTTGCTATCCATTCTGGAATAGCTGTAATTAAACCTTGTATAGCACCACTAGATAGCCCAGCTAACACTGTGGCAGATAACTCATCCAGTTGATTTTTTTTTAACTCAGAAAGTATGCTATCAAAGCCAACAAACATTAAGGCTTTTGTAATACCCCCTCTCATTGCATACATACCACCACCACTAAATGCATTATCTTTAGACCAAACAGTATAAAAATGATTACTAATATTAGATTTTTCAATCATTAGAAACTCTTTTGTGGTTAAACCAGGGTTTTTTTCAGCTTGAGCCATTAGTTTTACTTTTACTGCACCAGATGCTGTAAACGTTGCGAGAATTCCAGCCAAAGCATCTCTAATGGGGCCATTTGGTGAATATTGCATTAATTCAGAACCAGCAATCAATAAAACAGCAACTGATGTTGTATTCTTAGTTACGTGCTTAAAGTCATGAATATTGAAGGATTTAAAATTATTCAACTTTTGTTGAAATGCTTTTAAATAGTTAATACGCATTACAAATGCTTTAAAATAATTCTAGACAAAGCCAAAGGTGTTTCAAAAGGTAACAGATGCGATGTATTTGGAATAGCAATAAAGTCAACGGATTGCTTTTTTAAGCGTCGCCGTGCTGATTCAAAAAATGTATTCGATGATTCACCACCAATAACAATTAAATTAGATTTAAGATTAGGCAAGTTTTCCCAAATAAATGGATCTAATGAACACATGTTTCGATAAATTTCACATTCCCAATTTTTAGGGAATCGTAATTGATATCCTTTAGCACATTCAATTAATGATGCATCAATATAATACTTTAGAGAAGCATCTGAAAGAAATGAAAATACATGGCGATTACGCCACCTTTTAAACGTAGTTTCTTTACTATCAAAAAACTCTCGTCTGGGTTTTGTTACTCGAATCATTGGGTGAGTAAAATCTTCAAGTTTTAGAAAACGAACAAATTTATAAGTCATATTAATCCATTTACTAAATAGTGCGGGTTCTACAATAAAAATTATTTTCCAACGTGATGGATTTTTTAAAGCGTTATTTAAAAGTAATGTGCCACCCAATGAATGACCAATTCCAATCCCATTAGTAAGGGATGTAAATTGTTTGTCTATACCTTGGTCAAAATAATTCCAATTTAAAGGTGATGGAATCTGAAGATCACGATCTTCAAGCGGTGGGTAAGTGAACGAGGTAACAGAATGGGGTGAAAGAAATTTAATTAACTCTGTATAAGCAATATCTGAAATGCCATTTGCTGGAAATAAATGAATCATGATTCTATTTTAATCATAGATAAAATAAAACACGATAAAAAAATTCACAATTAAATAAAAATAAGTCAAAATATAGACGTGAACAATTTCAGAAAAGATTTCATTTATGGTTGTTTAGTAGTGATACCATTAGCTAGTATTATTTGGGTTATTGATATTAGTGTTAACATCTTAACTGACCCTGTATCCAAACTTATTGGATTCCAATTGAATAATTTAAATGGATTAATTATTAGCATTAGTTTGTTATGGATAATTGGTTTTTTATGTCGCAAGTTTGTGAGCCGATCTATTTTTCCAAAATTTGAAGCGATGATCATTCGATTACCAATCATCAGCATATTGTATCGATCAATGAAACAAATCGCACGTTTAATATTAAATAAGCATCATAAGTTTATATCCACAGTATTTATTGAATATCCATCAAAAGGAAACTGGTCACTTGGATTTATTACCAATCGGCAAATTGAACCCATCTATGATCAAAATAAGGGGCAAATATTAGAGAACCCAGTAACTGTATTTATTCCATCAACCCCGAACCCTGCTAATGGGGTATTTGTATTTGTTGAGAAAAGCAAACTAGTACCTAGTAATATGAGTGTAGAAGATGGGATTAAATGTTTGATGTCAGCTGGCATGATTACGCCAAATTTAGGAGATTTAAAATGAGTATATTGGTAACTGGATCAGCTGGTTTTATTGGATCAAATTTTATATTTGAATTGCTTTCAACAACTGATCAGCCAGTACTTTCTCTAGACGCACTTACTTACGCTGGGAACATCGAAAACTTAAAAAGCATAACTGCTTCAAACCATCAATTTATTAAAGGAAACATATGCGATTTAGAGTGTTTAGAAACAATATTTTCAACAAATAAGATATCTACAGTTTATCATTTTGCAGCAGAATCTCATGTTGATAGAAGTATTCTTGGCTCTGACCCCTTTATTCAAACTAATATCGTTGGCACCCATCGGTTACTAGAAATGTCAAAAAAGTATGAAATTGAAAAATTTGTACATGTATCAACTGATGAAGTTTATGGCTCATTAACTGAGTCAGCACCTCCATTTACTGAAGAGCACCCAATTAAACCAAATAGCCCTTATTCAGCATCTAAAGCTTCCTCAGACATGCTTGTAAGGTCTTATAATGAAACATTTGGACTTCCAACTATCATTACTAGATGTTCAAATAATTATGGGCCATACCAATTTCCTGAGAAGTTAATTCCATTAATGATTCATAACGCAATGAATAATAAACCGTTACCAGTATATGGAACTGGTGAAAATATCAGAGACTGGATTTATGTGTTAGACCATGCACAAGCAATACTTGCGGTATCTGAACGTGGCAATATAGGCGAAGTATATAATATTGGTGGTAACTGTGAACTGAAGAACATTGACATTGTTAAAAAAATTATTGATCTATGTGAAGCTTCATCTGATCTAATCACATTTGTGAATGATAGACCAGGTCATGATTTTAGATATGCAATGGATAATACGAAAATTACTACCGAATGTGGTTGGCTACCAAAAATGAATTTTGAAGATGGATTGGTGAAAACAATAAATTGGTATAAAAATAATCAACCTTGGTTGAACAATGTTATTAGTGGGGAGTATAAGAAATATTATGAGGAGCAATATAGCGAATGACTAAAACAAAAAAAATCCGTGGCGTTTTACTAGCTGGTGGTACGGGTTCAAGGCTAAACCCATTAACAAAAGTTACAAATAAACATCTACTTCCAGTAGGTAAACGACCAATGATTTTTTATCCAGTAATCAAAATGGTCCAGGCCGGTATTACTGATATTCTTATTGTAACAGGGATTGAACATATCGGGGATGTCATCAGTTTACTAGGTTCTGGTAAAGAGTTTGGTTGTGAATTTACATATAAAGTTCAAGATGAAGCAGGTGGAATTGCTCAAGCGTTATTATTAGCAGAGGATTTTGCAAATGGCGATAATATATGTGTCATTTTAGGGGATAATATTTTCCAATCGTCCATTAAATTACATGTAGAGAACTTTATGAATTCAAATTCTTCCGCGCATTTTTTATTAAAAGATGTTCCTGACCCAGAACGATTTGGCGTAGCTGAAATCAATGAGGATAAAATTATATCCATTATTGAAAAACCAAAAAAACCTGCATCAAATTTAGCCGTTACTGGTGTATATATTTATAATGATGAGGTCTTTAACCATATAAGAAAATGTAAACCATCAGGAAGAAATGAGTTGGAAATTTCTGATGTAAATTCATTTTATCTTGAAAATGGAGATGTTTCATATTCAATTTTAAATGGTTGGTGGAGTGATGCCGGTACATTTGATTCATTAGCAAAAGCAAACCAACTTGTGATTAAAGATCCAATTGATGAATAAATATTCATTTAGCCATACAATTACTCCGCGTGAAGATACCAATGATCAATTACTAATTGATGTTCTAGATGGTTTACTCGATCGATATATTGATCGTGTGCCAGATGCACAACGAATTATTCAACTAATCACAAATCGAGGCGATATGATAATAAATGATCATATTGCATTTCGATCAATTTACATTGAATCAATATTAACTATTTTTTTGCATTTAGGATTCGAAGTAAAGATGGATATAAATACAAGCCGCCCATTTAATTTTAAAGGAAAAAAATTAACGGCTGTTTGGTTAAAACATCCAAATAAAGAAGTGCCCAGAATATTTGTCTCACAATTTCGATTTGATGAAGGGTCAGAAGAACTTCAGAAAACAGTAAGTAAGTATTTAAAAAAATGGCATGATCCAATCCAATCAATTAATTTAAATTGTGCAAAAGAAATAAATGATTATTTACATACTGCCCAGTGGCCAACTCCAACGTATGAAGATTATAAAAAAATTCAATCTGAATCTGAGTACTTATCTTGGGTATTATATAATAAATATTATTTAAATCACTTCACATTAACCGTTCATGAACTTCACTCATTTAATTTCGAAGATGAAATTTTATCAATTTTACAATCGTATCAGGATAGTTATGAAAAACAAAAAAGTGAATCAGTAATTACAGATGCACTAAATATGTTGCATTTAAAATATGAAAAACAGTTTAAATTATTTAATAACTTTCTAGAAGAAAATGAGTTTAATATGAATAGTAGAAATAATGAAACCTTGTTAAATATATCTCCAGATAAAACATTGCTCCAATCATCAACAAAATCTAAAATGATCAAAGCCAAGTTTGAAGAAGGGACATTTGAGATACCTGGTTCATATGTTGAGTTTGCTTATCGTGGACTTGAAAATGAACTTATAAAACAAATATTACGATCTAAAACTAAAATTAATGTAAAGAAAATAAGTCGACGAGATGGTTTTGAAACCCAAAATGCTGATAAGATTTTTGAGTCAACGTACATAGGAAAAGAATTAAATGATAATTCAAATATTAAAAGTGCATATGAAAAATCATGTTTAGCAATAGACGCGTTTTTAACAAGTTTTGATGCCTAAACTAATTGCTACGTTTCTTGTAATTGGAATCTTTTTTTCATCTGGTTGTTTATTCAAACGCTTACTTGAATTTAAGAAACAAATGGAAACACCTGAAAAATATATTTCATTTGAACAAAAAGGGGTTTTAAATTTTAAAAAACCAGTTCTCCAAATTGAAGATCTTGTTTTACTAACAGGAATAGAGCCAACTGATGTTAAAAATCATACAGAGTCAAAAACAATTGCAACATATCTATTTATCAGAGACGAAAATATAACATATTCATTAGACTATCAATGTATATTTATAGACGGTAAATTAACAACAATTGATTATCCAGACCAATTTTTTAATCAAGTATCATCAGGTTTTGCGTTTAGTACACTTAAATCTTTTGGAGATACAGAACTCACTGACACTAAAAGTTGGAAGTTAAAAGCTCGAAAATTTATTAAAAATATATTTATACCATCTAAAAAGTTAGTAGAGAAGTTAGTTGGTCCACCAACAACAACTCAGTCTTTTCCACTAACGGATTACTATACATATATATATAGGCACCCAACAGAAAGAAGTAGCCAGACAATATCAATATCCTATGAATTTTCAAAAAAAAATCAACGAATAACAACCATCTTTATTCAATTTCCAGATCGCAACTGGCAAATTGATATTTAGCTAATTATAAAAACTATTCAGTTGTTATTTTGTTTTGACTCAATTTTTCCTCAAATAAGTGAATAAACATCGAAAAAGTTAAATTTTCTAAAGGGTTTTTATGAGAAGTAGTTATATTAGTTTCAGCTTTGGGATGTTCATTATAAGAGTAGTTGTCAATTGTTGGAAGATACTTTGACCTTAAACTATCAAATTCATCATAGAAGTCATCAGTAACTTTCTGTTTCTTAGAAATAAGATCATTAAAACGAAGAACTAAATTCTCAAAATATAGATATTGACTATAAAAAGCATCGTTATCAGTAGTTAAATCATTATCCAATTCGGGAGGATAATTAGGTTCATTAAGATGTTCATTAAAGGATTCAGACGTAAAAAAAGCCTTTTTTAAATTATTAGTAACCCAAGCAAAAACATTTGGTCGTTCCAATTTCTGATCATTGGGTTCTTTAAGTTTTTTTATTAATATTTCATATCGATCATCGGAAGCCTTAAGAGATTGTTTAAGGGCTTTTATTTTATCAGTTAAGTTTATATAATCACTGATTTGAGCTCCTGTAAGTCGTCTGACTTCTAAGGCCTTTCTAAGATCTTCACCATCACAATTATAATTATATAACTTAGGTAACTTATTCAGGTTAAGCATCTGTACAGAAAGACTACCCTCTCTATTTTTTAAAAATTCGGAATTTGTAAAGTAATCCTTTAAACATTTAAGGCGATTATAAGCATTACAATTAGCAGGAAGAATTGAAGCATTAGGTAAAAAAGATTGATATGGATTTAAACCTGAGTAGTGTTGATAAAGAAGTTTAAATGTTTCTTTAGGATATTCTTCTGTTAAATTAACTGTATCTAGCGTTACATGGTGTTCTAATGATCTAGATAAATTTTTACGTAAAAATTCAATTTCACCATCTTTAGGGGCAGGTAAATATCCTTTTTCGCAAAGTTCATTATATAAAATTATTAAAGAGTCTAGATTGTTTTTTAAACAATCAAAATCTAGGAATTGATCAACATAAGTTGCCTTATCTAATTCTCGATAACTGTGGTTTGCATTTAAAGAGTATTGAAAGTTTATACTTAAAAAGCTTTTGATTAATTTAACGGTATCATAGTGCTTATTTTCTGGTTCTATTTTATCAGTTAAAGAAATAAAGGTTTTAAACATATCCTTAAAATGAGGAAAACCAAAATTAAATGTTAAAGTGAAATATCTTTTATTATCGTTTAAAAATGTCTCGATAGACGATTTATAATGTTCATTTTGTACGGCATCATTAAGGAGTTTATTCAGTTCAGTAAGTTTTTTAGTTAAATTTTCAAGCTTCTTGGTTAAGAATGATTCGAATCCTATTTCTAATCGGTTTTTATTCGGTTTTGCTTTAAGAGATTGAATAACTTTTTTAATAGAATCAATCTGATCTCCCAAAAAAGAAAAATTATCATCATCTTGATAAGTAATTTCATGTTTTAAAATTTGAGTATTTATTGTTTCATTAGTTATTTGAGTTTGATTTTTTATAATGTAATCATAAAAATCGTATGAGTTATAATCATCTTCTATAAAATTTCCGTTATTAATATGAATTAATTTTTTATCGGTTTTTTTTGAAGTTTTAAAAGGACTTTTTGGTGAAGTCTGTTTACTTTCCCGACGTCTAGGTGGCGTAAAAACAGCTTTTGAATCAGCGTTAAAATTATCAGGAAAAACTAAAGGTTTTTCAGGAGTTATATTTGCAGCTACTATTTTATATAAAATTTTATGTCTCATCATACCATCCATTTATTTTTGAAAATTATATATTAGATCCGTGATTTACGATAGTACTATTTACAATAGTTGCGATTCCCTGAATTTCACGTGGATTAATATAACAAATTAATTGATATAAAAGCTTAACGATAGGGAGTTGAAAACATTCATGTATTGATATTTTAATTTGAAAGACATTTATATGATCCTTATACTTTGATAAAAGTTTAATAAGAGCCTCATTTTTTAAATTATAGTTATTTCTAAGGGTTTCATTAAGCAATGATAAAGATTCAAACCTATTTTGAAACGAAACAAACCAATCAGTTGGATTTTCTTTATTACGAATAATGTCGTCAACAGTTTGATCATATGGTTGTCCAGTATTTGTTCGAAGTTCTCTAGCAACATTATGTAATTCAATATTTAGTTGATCAGTAGAATCAAGGAGTTGATTAATTTGAAACATAAGACGTAGTTGATCTAAATTTTTATTAACATAATTAAACAATTTATTAATTTCGGAATAAGTATCCTTAAGAAGGGTAATTTTATTATGTTTTGGATTCTCTATAAAAGCAGCCAGTGTTTCCTGTCTAGAAAATATATAATTAATGACATCATCAATATTTTGAAATATCTTTAGTGTATTTCTCTTATCAGTTAAAGATATTAATGCAGAGCATATATCTGTCTGATCTGTCTGATCTGTCTGCTTAAATAATTTAATCAACTCTAAATCAATTAGGCTATTCTCGTGTAAATCAGATATAACATCATCATAATCACTAGAAAATATGGTAGTTGTATTTGTTATTGCTATAGTTTTATACATAATCTCTCATTAAAATATTAGCAAGAAATTGTTATTTTAGTCAATTACTAGTTAGATGATCCATTATTTAACTTTTCTAACATACAATTAAAGCGAAGATTAGTTTTAATTTGAAAGGATTTAAAGCGATTATTTAAAGGCTCATAAATATGTAAATAATCACGATTTAATTTAATTAGATCATTTTGAAACGCTAATTCATCTTTTTGAAATTTTTCGAAAAACCAACTATCTTGAATTGGATTTGTTTGATCCTGATCACTACGAACATGATTATCAAATTTATTTTCAATTTCAAGCAAATGATCAAAAATAGCATACTGGATTAATGATTTAGCCGATTTATTTTTTTTAAAATCATTTAAGCGATCTCTAATATCTGAAATTGATTTCGAAGATTTTATTAATTCAATGAGTTCATGATCATCATCTATATATGATTCTTGTGAATGGTCTGAATCAAAAATTATTGGGCTAAAGGTAGCACGTTTTGAATTTAATGATTCTGTTGATGTGTTTTGAGATATTGATGTAAAAGAATTAGAAGAAGAAAAAGATGAATTTGGGGTGTGCATTACACGTAATGGATTTATTATTGGTGACGCTCGACCTGTAATTAATGGTCCAATATCTGGTATGTAATTAAATGTATCCAATAAATTGACCAGTGTCTTTTTAATTGATTGAAGTTTTTGTATCAGTTCATTATTACGGCTATTTATATTCGGTTGTAACAATTGTGTTTTGAAGCCGATTAAACAATCTAAAAGTTTATCTGTAAGGTCTGAATATTTTATCACATCATTTTTATTTAATGGTTTCTTTAATTTTTCACAAATTTTATTAATGGATTCTAATACATGATCATGATAGTTATTAATTTTTTGAAATTTTGTAATAGATTGAATTAGGTCGCGCTCCATTTTATATAAGCGGTTTTTCTGATATTCATAATTTGAGCTATCTTGACAATCTAGTTCTTTTTCTAATTGAAATTTTAATAATTGAGTAAACTTTGAAAAGCAACCATCATTTTCAATTATTATTGGAGATTTAGACAGATTTTTTGTAATAAAGTCAGATAAATTTAAAGCAACCTTTTTATTCATAATGTTAAATTAACATAAAATTAAAGAAAATGGTGAAAGTTATCCAAAAACTTTTAAATATATGAAACAAGAAATTGAAGAGACAGACGCTGAAAGAATAACTCCCCAAACAATATCGATAGGGACAATTGCAATCGGCCAATTTTTTAAAGTAGCCAAATTTGTAAGATCATACGTCATGTAAGTAAAAAAGCCGAACATTGCTCCAGATAATAAAGCTTTCTTAACATCTTTCGCAACTATAGCTGGTTCAATTGCATAAATAATAAGACCAATGATAAATAAAATATAAAAGATAAAAGCTGCTGGCCAGTTTGGAGGTGTTCGTAGAAAAGGGCCAAGATAACTTACATATAACTTTCTAGCTATGAAACCGAGCCAAATTAAGTCAATCCCCATAAAAACAATAAAAGTAATAACAAATTTTAATAAGTAATGCATAATATTAGTTTAACAAAATAATGAAATGTATTATAAGGTTTAATTATTTTTTTTGAATAATGTATAGTGAACAGATAAAAGGCCAAAACCCCAACTAATCGCTAAGATTAAATATGAAAAAATGGGATGAGTAATTTGGATAGCACCCATTTCATATGCTGCATGATACGATAGGGGGCCAAAAATTGCGCCACCAATAAATGAAAACCATTGATTTTTAAGAATTAACCGCAATGAATACAAAAGCGTACATGAAAAACATAGCCAAATACCAATTAACCAATAGGGAATTAGATGAAAATCAA
>MDTB01101895.1_pt1 | contig 10043 bp, 10 predicted proteins | sample 811161 | NCBI WGS metagenome assembly MDTB01 (sample SAMN05326650, study PRJNA326480) | marine metagenome | isolation source: seawater | place: Mediterranean Sea | collected 2009
TGAAGCTGCAAAGTTAAAGGATGAAATTAATTTTTTAGCACAAGGAACAATCTATCCAGATGTAATTGAGTCATCTGAATCAGAATCAAAAGAAGCAAGAGTTATCAAATCTCATCATAATGTAGGAGGCTTGCCTAAAGATATGAAAATGGAGCTTGTCGAACCTTTAAGAGATTTATTCAAAGATGAGGTCAGGAAAATGGGATCCGAACTTGGTCTGCCATTGGAGATGTTAAATCGTCATCCATTCCCAGGCCCAGGACTAGGAGTAAGAATTCTTGGAGAGATTTCTAATGAAAAAGTTCTAACTCTTCAAAATGCTGATGCCATATTTATTGAGGAATTAATTAAGGCAGGCTTATACGATCAAGTAAGCCAAGCATTTTGTGCATTTCTCCCAATAAAATCAGTTGGAGTTGTTGGTGATGAGAGGAGATATGCTGATGTGATAGCGATTAGAGCAGTTGAGACAGTAGATTTCATGACCGCTACTTGGGCAAGGCTTCCATATGATTTTTTAGCTCATGTTTCAAATCGAATTGTGAATGAATTGGAGGGAGTAAGCAGAGTTGTTTATGACATTTCTAGCAAGCCACCAGCTACCATTGAGTGGGAGTGAGGTTATGAATATTTCTGTAAGGAAAGCTGAAAAAAAAGATGCAAAAAAAATTTTTGAATGGAGGAATGATCCTGATTCTATATCAATGTCACTTTCATCAAAAACCATTACATGGGACGAGCACATAAAATGGTATGGCTCAGCCCTCCAAAACAAAAATATTCTTATAACTGTTTGTGAATTAAATGATGTGCAAAATCTAGAAATTGGCATGGTTAGATTTGATTTTAATACCTTAAGAAATAATGCTGTTATTTCTATAAATTTAAATCCAATAGCAAGAGGAAAATCAATGGGACAATATTGCTTAAGAGCAGCCATTCATTTCATGCAAAAAAATAATAAAAAATTTATAAAAATTATTGCTGACATCAAAAGGGAGAACGTAGCTAGCATTAAATCTTTTAAAAACGCAGGTTTTTATATCTCTAAAATTAATTCAGAAAACAAAGTCAGGTATATTTATGATTCAAATAATGAGTAAGTTAAAGCTCACAAGAGTTAATAACTCAAATGAGCATAAAAAAGAACTCTTTAACTTATTGAAGATGAGGAATTTCTTAATCAGTCATGAGGGTAAAATTTCCTTCTCAACTCACTGTCAATTTGTAGAAGACCATCCCTATAGACAATGGTTTTTTATAGAATTTTGTAACAAAATTATTGGTTCAGTATATATTTCCAAGGATAACTCTTTGGGCATAGATTTAAATAAAGAAAATCTCAAACATCTTAAAGGCGTTCTTGATATTTTGTTCCAAAAATATAAGCCCTTAAAATCAATTCCATCTGTTCGCAGTAAGGAATTTTTTATAAATGTAAGTGAAAATAATATTCCCCTTCAAGAGGCATTAAAAAAGCTAAAATATGTCCCAATTCAAATAAGCTACCAGCTAAAAAAATAGTTCTGTCATTGAGCTTCATAATTTCTTCCTTAACTATGAAATATATTAAGTTTGGTATAATTTATCCACTAAAATAAAGGCAAATTAATGAAATTTAAAATTGATAATACTTATGTGGGCGAAGGTTACCCTCCATATGTCATTGCTGAGCTTTCTGCGAATCATAATGGTTCAATTGAAAGAGCTAAAGAGTCAATAACAGCTGCAAAACTCAGTGGGGCGTCAGCTGTAAAAATACAAACCTATACAGCAGACACAATGACAATTAACTGTGATAAAGATGACTTTATAGTCAAAGGGGGTTTATGGGATGGGTATCAGCTTTATGATTTGTATAAAGAAGCAGAAACACCATTTCACTGGCATGAAGATATATTTCAGCATGCAAGAAAAACAGGCATAACAATATTCTCTTCTCCATTTGATGAAACAGCAGTCGATCTCCTTGAAGAGATAAATGCTCCAGCTTATAAAATTGCCTCTTTTGAACTTACAGATTTACCTCTAGTTAAGTATGTTGCTCAGACTAAAAAGCCTCTTTTAATGTCTACAGGCATGGCTTCGGAAGACGAAATTTTTGAGGCTTTAAGCGTTGCCAAGGAAGCGGGCGCTACTCAAATCTTACTATTTCATTGTATAAGCAGCTATCCTGCACCTATTGATCAGGCAAACCTAAAGCAAATGCGTGCTTTAAAGGATAAGTTTAAAGTTTGTATAGGTCTTTCAGATCATACAATCGGTAATACTGCAGCAATCACTGCTACTGCTCTTGGTGCTTCTGCTATTGAGAAGCATTTTACTCTATGCAGAAATGAGAAAGGCCCAGATAGTGAATTTTCAATAGAGCCCTCAGAGCTCAAGGAGTTAATTCAGCAAGTTAATGAAGCTTGGAGTGGTCTTGGCACAGGATCATTTAATAGACCGACAGCAGAAAAAGGTAGCAAAGTTTTTAGAAGATCTATTTATTTTGTCAAGGATCTTAAAATAGGCCACATCATTACCAAAGATGATATTCGAAGAATTAGACCGGGTCATGGCTTGCCACCTAAATATTTTGAAGACCTTCTTGGCCAAACCCTGTCTGAAGATGTCTATCGTGGTCAGCCTGTTAAATGGGATCTAATAACTAAATAATGGATCCATGGCCATTCAAGAAAACCAATTATATGTTTTTAAACTTCCTTGAGCTAACCTAATGCTGAAATATCGTCCAGATATTGACGGCCTTAGAGCAATTGCCATATTGCCAGTAATTTTTTTTCATGCTGGATTTGATTTGTTTGGTGGAGGTTTTGTTGGAGTGGATATTTTTTTTGTTATTAGTGGGTTCTTGATAACTTCTCTTTTACTTAAAAATATCAAAGAAAAAAATTCTTTGCAATTAGTGAACTTTTACGAAAGGAGGGCAAGAAGAATTTTGCCTGCACTATACGCTGTGTTGGCATTTTGCTCTTTATATGGAGTTTTTTATCTATCTCCATTTGCCAGCAGAGATTTATTTCAGTCAATATTAGCAACAACTTTTTTTTTAGAAAACTTCCTACTAGTATTCGAATCTAGTAACTATTTTGCCTATTCTTCCGAATTAAAGCCTCTCATGCATACTTGGAGCCTATCAATTGAAGAACAATTTTATATATTTGCTCCATTCTTATTATTACTTGCAAGCAAAATAAAAAAAATATCCTTAGAGCTAATTATATTTTTCTTAATCTGCATATTGTTTGTTGGAAATATTTTTTTTAACCACTACCAATACTTATTTGGATTTTATTCCTTGCTTGGAAGATGTTGGGAATTACTAATAGGTTCCTTATTGGCAGCTTATATAATTAATAATCCTAATGCATATAAGCGCTTAAAATACTCAAACATTTTAAGTATTTTAGGCTTGTTATTAATATTTAGTTCAGTATTTTTCCTTAATGAGAACTCCAGATACCTCAGAGCTTTATTAATACTACCTGTAATAGGAACCGCATTAATAATATTATTTCATGATGAGCAATCGTATGTAAGTAAGCTGCTATCCAATAAGGTCCTGGTTTATATTGGACTCATAAGTTTTAGCCTATATCTTTGGCATCAGCCTTTATTTGCTATTGCCAAGATAGAGTTTGGATCACAATTAAGCAATGAATCTATAATATTATTAATTTTTTGTACTTTTCTTATAAGCGTTCTTTCTTTTCATTTTCTTGAGAGGCCTTTTAGAAATTTTCAAATTATTTCTACAAAAGTATTTTCAACTGTAATTTTATTTTTATCTATATTTTTTATCTTAATTGGCTTTCTTGGCCATTTAACCAAAGGCTTTGAGGAGCAAAAACTATCTTTTATTTCTCCATCAGAAAGGAGTCTTTATGTCGATCATTTTAATTTACATGCAGAAAGACATATATTTGAATCAAAGCTATATGAAAGGAATGATGAAAAAACTAATAATTTTGAAAAAAATATTCTATTGATTGGTGATTCAATGGCTTCAGATACTGCACTAGCATATATTTTGAAAGGCTATGTTATAAAAAGGATAATTTTAGATGGCACATGCTTTAAGGAACTCGTAATAACAGGGAATCACTGTAACGTGACACTTGAAGAAATTCTTCAGCACTCAAAAAATTCAAATTTCACTCTGTTAGCTTCAGATTGGTCAGGAGAGGGTTCCTCTGAGGGTGGATTTATGCTTTATCAATTTCTTGAAGGTTATAAAATCAATACAATGATTGTTGGCGCATTGAGGTTCAATCACTTTTCTGACTCATCATATAAATATTTATCAAGAGATTTTTCTAATAGTATTGAAAATTTCCTTTATACAACTTTAGATCAACGATCTTTCGTGTCTAATAATTTTTTTGATAAAGTGCCTAGAGAAAAATTTATAAATAAAATTGATTTATTTTGTAATAGGTATTTTTCAGAGTGTTTATTTTATAATGAGAGCATGCGACCTATTTTTTTTGATGAACTCCATCTTACTATTGATGGATTGCATCTTTTCAGCGAGCTACTTCCAGATCTTTAAATATACTAATCAACACTATTTTGCTTAAAATTAAATGAAAAATTTAAATATATTAGAAGAAATGGATTGTGAGATAGTTCATTATTTTGATAATGAGTCGGGTGATTGCATTTCAAGCATTGGCAATAGATTTAAAATTAAAATCAATCAAAAGATCATAAGATTTCAAATTCCACATTTTATTTTTTTTACGCAATTAAGATTAATTAGGCGCCTTTCAAGGCTAGATAAATCAAATGCAGTATTCAATTGGGCTAAAGATGGGATAATAGTGATTTATCAAAAAAAAATATACTTCTTTGATTTAGCTAGCCAACAACTCAAATTAACTGAAAAATTGACTCAATCAAGAAATGCTTTACATGGGGGTATTGCCGTTACAAAAAATGGTGTCTTTTTTGGTGAATATGGAAATAATAAAAAAAGAAATCCCGTTCCAATTTGGGGCTCTTATGACGATGGAAGGTCTTTTAAGATAGTGCATAAGCTTATTAAATCAAAGATTAGACATGTTCATGGTATTTATAAAGATACATTTTCAGATTCTCTTTGGATTTGCACCGGCGATTCGGATGGTGAATGTTTTCTTATCGAGGTACACAGCGCCGATTTTGCAAATATTACTTGGCATGGTGATGGCACTCAAAAATGGAGAGCGGTAAGCCTTCTTTTTACAAAGAATGCAATTGTCTGGGGTATGGATTGTCCAAACATGACACCATGCTTACAAACTTTTGATAGAAAAAAAGGAATCATTAAATCTGGTCAAAAATTTAACGCTCCCGTATGGTATATGAAGTCCTTTAAAAATGGAGATGCAGTTCTTCAAACATCTGTTGAGATTGGAGAAGCTGTAAAATCTAAATATGCAACTATTTTTTATTCAAGAGACTTAATTTCTTGGGTGCCTATTCGCAGATTTAAAAAAGATTTTTGGCCTATGAGTATTTTCAAATTTGGAGTAATCTCTTTTGCTGACGGACCGCAAACTCATAAAAGTTTTATGATCTCAGGCGAAGCTTTAAAAGGTTTTGATGGTCAATCTCTTAAGGTTGCAATAGGTTAGAACTTTGTTGTTACAACCCCCTAAATTTATTACGAGCATTTCTTCTGAGAATCGAGATGAAATTTTAAGATTAGTATTAGAGCAAGATCAGTTAGGACTAATGTGGCAAGAAAAAATTAGAAAATATATTTGTTTCCATAATAGAAACCTAGGTAAAGTCTCAAAACTAAGATTTGCGGATGATCATTTTTTGCATATAGTTTGGATGAGAGATATGTTTTTAACTCTAGCAAAAAGATCTTTAGAAACGAATATAACTTATCATGATTCATCTATTTTGAATGCTGCATTGATTGCAAATGATGCTTGTCCAAAAAATAAATCTAAAACTACAGAGCTTGAAGTTCTCTTACAACTTTTAATTACGCGATTAAAGTTTGCAGAAAGTATTCCACCGCGAGTGCAAGGAAAAACCCCACCATTTAATTATAATATTGAAAGATTATCTTCAGGCAATTCTGTAAAAACACCAATTACAATTTTTAGCCCCAGTCCTTATAGTCTATTTACCCTTTGTACAATAAAGCTGTTACTTGCTCTTGATATTGAAATTAAATCTATAGTTTTCCTGAGATTTTCATATCAAAGAATAAAATCTGAGTTTTATAGAGATGGACTTAACTTGTTTGTAAAAAGAGTTTGGAGAAAACTTATATTAAAAGCAGACGAAAATAAAGATCATTCAGAAATAGGGCTAAAGTCATTAAATGAAGCCTTTCATAGCAAAGAAACTGATGTCAGAAAATTAGCGCAGTTACATAAAATTAAAACTTTCAAAGTTAATGAATTCAATGACTATATTAATGAATCAAAATCTAGTGATGGAGGGTTTTGCATTTTTACTGGCGGAGGTTTAATTAATAAAAATGTTTTAGAGTATTTTACTGATGGTATCTTAAATATTCACATGGGTACACTGCCGCAATATAAAGGAATGGATGTTGTTGAAGCTCCAATTTTAGACGGTTGTTTTAAGGATATATCATTAACATGCCACATGATGGCTGAAAAATTAGATGCAGGCCCGGTAATTCAAGAAATAAAATTTAACTCAGATGATTATCACTCTCTTGGTTCTCTTAGGAATGAAATGAGTGCTTTGATGCCAATTTTAGCAGTTGACAGTGCTTTAAAAATTTTAAATGAAAACTTTAATGCATATCCTCAAATTCATGGTGGCAAACAATACTATTTTATTCATCGCAGACTGCGAGATGTAATCTCTGATGTTATTAATTTTCGTTATAAACAAAATTATAAATCTCTTGACTCAATAAGAGATATAAATTTAAACCTCTATAACTCTGTATTGAGTGATGTGTGTAAACGTACTTAATTTTCATAAAGATTTCTTGATAAACTGAAGCTAAAATGCCATTTCCAAAAAAACAAAAAAATAAAATAATTGCGATTATTCCAGCAAGAGCTGGTAGTAAGAGGGTCTTAAAAAAGAACTTTAGAGATTTTTGCGGTAAGCCAATGATCGCATGGACTATAGAAAAACTAAAACAATGTACTAGTATAGATGAAGTTATAATTTCAACCGATTCTTCGGAAATCAAGAGCATTACTGAGACATATGGCGCAACTGTACCTTTTTTACGCCCAAAAGAATTGTCTGATGATTTTACAACCACATCTGCAGTCATAAAGCATTCCCTTGAATGGTATTTAGAAAATCATGAAATGCCCTCTTTGGTCTTGACTATTTATCCAACAGCAGTTTTAGTACCCCTTGAAAAAATTATTGAAGCGATTGAGATAATTCACTCCGCTAAAAGTAAAAAACTAATTACAGTGCTTAGATATAGGCATCCTATTCAGAGGGCAATCTTTATGGGCCAAAATAACTTGTCAAAAATTTTTTTCCCTGAAAATATTAAAACAAGAACTCAGGATTTAGAAACTTCTTATCATGATGCAGGTCAATTTTATCTATCTTCTCCTCAAGTAATTTTAAATGATGAAAATATATTAACAAATGCTTCCATGTTAGTTTTATCAGATGCTGAAGCAGTAGATATTGATACCGAAGAAGATTTTATGAGGGCATCGGAAATTTTTCAAAAACTTATATTTAAAAACGAGAGTCAATAGAGTCTTGAGATAATATCAATCTTAAATTATGTGAATGATTAATCCTGACTTTACCTGCTAAGCTAGATTAATTTTATTAGGGATGATAACTTAAAATTATGAACGTATCAGATGCAGTAAATAAAAGAATGTCTGTTAGAGCTTTTTTATCAAAAAAAGTACCAAATGAATTGATTAAAAATCTCCTTTTAAAAGCATCCAGAAGTCCCTCTGGAGGAAACCTTCAGCCTTGGAAAATTTTTATAGTAAATGGAAAATCAATGGATGATTTTCTTGCATTTCAAGACAAATGGGATCAGCCTGAAACACCTGCTTATGAGATTTACCCTGCAAAATTAAAAGAGCCTTACAGGACTTTAAGATTTTCATTGGGTGAACAAATGTATAAATTATTAGGAATTCCAAGAGAAGATAAAGAAGGTCGTATTAGTCAGGTAATGAAAAATTTTGAGTTCTTTGGAGCGCCATGTGCTTTTTTTTGTTTTATTGATCGTCAGATGGGACCACCGCAATGGTCTGATCTAGGTATGTTTTTACAAACATTTATGTTGTTAGCTAAAGAGGCTGGCTTAGATACATGCGCTCAAGAAGCATGGTCTATGAAGCATGATAGTGTTTCAAAGTTTGTAAAGGCTGATGATGGAGATATTTTATTTTGTGGAATGTGCATAGGCTTTCGTGATGAAAAAGATCCCATAAATTTACTTCGATCAGAAAGAATGCCTCTAAAAGACTGGACTAAATTTTTATAAATTACATAAACTTTATTAAGCAATATGTATTCAGATTACTATATGAGTCAAGCGTTATCTATGGCTCAAATTGCATTTGAAGCAGATGAAGTCCCTGTGGGAGCAATTGTTGTAAAAGATGGAATAGTTATTGGCACGGGATTTAATAAAGTTTTAACTAATAATTCAGTATCTTCTCATGCAGAGATCCTTGCTATCAATAATGCAAGTAAGGCATTAAAAAATTATAGACTTATTAACTGTGAATTATACGTTACACTTGAACCATGTCATATGTGTGCAAAGGCAATAGTAGATTCAAGAATAGGCTATTTATATTTTGGTGCAAATGAACCTAAGACAGGAGCAATTGAATCAATTGATCATTTTCTATATAAAGATCATCTCAATCATAAAGTGCTTTTTAGTGGAGGGCACATGCAAGAGGAATGCTCAGCCCTTCTTAGAAAATTTTTTCGATTCAAAAGAAAAAAGAATATTTCTTAATTAATATTATTTTAATTCCAACCAAATCGGGCAATGATCTGATGGTTTTTCCATTGCCCTAGAAGAATAGTCTATTCCTGTATTTAGCATTGCATGCTCCAAATTTTCTGATAAAAGTATGTGATCAATTCTTAATCCTCTTTTAGGATCATCATCAAACATCCTGGAGCGGTAATCAAACCATGAATAAATCGATCCTTCATTAGGATTTTGTATTCTCCATGAATCTACAAAACCCAAGTCTCGAATTTTATTCCACATTTCTATCTCTTCTGGAAGAAACGCTGTTTTTCCTTCACGTAACCATCTCTTTGCGTTTTGTTCGCCTATCCCAATATCTAATTCTGTAGGAGCAACATTAAAATCTCCCATTACAATCAAATTCTCTTCTTCTTTTCTAAGTTTTTTGATGTGTTTTTCTAAATCATCATAAAACTTTATTTTTTTTGGAAATTTGATTTCATGCGACCTATTTTCTCCCTGAGGAAAATATCCATTCATGATAGTTATTTTTTTTCTTTTCCATTTAAAAGTAGCTTGAATAAATCTTTTTTGGTCATCCTCTGAATCACCTACAAAACCTTTTTGTATATTTTCAGGCTTTTTTTTACTTAGAATCGCTACTCCATAGTGGCCTTTTTGCCCCCAAAACTCAGGGTGGTATCCAATTTTTTTAATTTCTTCAATTGGAAAGTCAGGATCATTTACTTTAGTTTCCTGTATTCCAATTACATCAGGGTCGATGGTATCCCTAAGATGAATTAGTTGATGGGGGCGAGCTCTTATGCTGTTAATGTTAAAAGATACAATTTTCATATTTTATGAGGCTTTAGATAGGTAAATTTTTTGATTAAATATTGTATAGTCTGAAAGTATTTGCATGCCTTCTTTTAAGAGATAGTCATTATCAACGTCTATCTCAGAATCCCTCTCATCGTCTTCAGCTTCTTTGGCTTCATTATAATCTTGCATGGCCTTGTAAGAATTAAAAGTAACTAGATTAAGAGAAGTACGTCTTTTATTTTCTATATCTAAAGCCCATGCCTGCCTTTCTTCTTTTTCAACTCTTCTATTGATTAAGTTCAAA
>MDTB01167493.1_pt1 | contig 10043 bp, 9 predicted proteins | sample 811161 | NCBI WGS metagenome assembly MDTB01 (sample SAMN05326650, study PRJNA326480) | marine metagenome | isolation source: seawater | place: Mediterranean Sea | collected 2009
CACAAGATGAAAAAGATGAAGTTATAAAAGAAGCAAAAGAAATTTTAGATGTTAAAGATGTTGTAGCCAGTATAATTACGGTTCCAGATTTAAGAATTCAAAAAAATTGATTATTTTTTATAATCAATAACATCTGCAGAATAAGCTGCGATTGATGCTAAATTTATTAATTCTGAAGTAGAAGTTCTTAGGGGTGCAATTTCAATTGGAAGACCAAGCCCGATTAAAAGAGGACCAATCACTTTTGTATCGCCTAATTCTTTCATCATCTTATAAGATATAGCAGCACTATGTTGACCAGGCATTATTAATATATTAGCATTACCAACAATATTAGAAAAAGGATAAAGATTTTTGTACTCTTTATTTAACGCAACATCTGGCTGCATATCTCCATCAAACTCAAAATCAACTTTTTTTTCTTTTAAGATATCTACAGCTTTTTTTATATGTTTAGTTCGGCTAGTTGCAGGTTGCCCAAATGTTGAATGAGATACAAAAGCAACCTTAGGATCAAAGCCGAATAAACGTACAACTCTTGCAGCAGAAATTGCCATTTCAGACATTTGTTCCGAGCTTGGGTACTCATGAACACTAGTATCTGCAACAAAAATAGTTTTTCCTTTGTGTACTACTAAATTGAGACCAAACATTATCTCCCCATCTCTTGGGTTAACAACTTGTTTTATTTTTTCTAGTGATGCTCCAAACCTTCTAGTATTACCTGTAACAGCTCCATCAGCATCACCACAAGCCACCATACATGATGCCCATACCACTCTATCATTTCTTACAAGTCTATCACAGTCCCACTCTAACATTCCTTGTTCTCTTTGTAATTTTTTAAATAAATATTGAACATATTTTTCTCTTTTTTCAGTATCTTTAGAATTGACAATTTCTATGTCAAAGTTTTCATCATAACCAATTTTCTTTATTTGCTCTTTAACTTTTTCTTCTTTTCCAATTAAAATTGGAATACCTAGTTTAGAATTTTTAAAAGCAATTGCTGCTTTAAGTGTATTTACATCCTCACCATCAGCAAACACAATTCTTTTTGGATTTTTTTTTATGTAACTGTTGATACCTTGCATAATTGTTACTGTTGGATCTAATCTTTGTTTAAGTTGATCTTTATAAAATTCAAAATTATTAATAGGTTTTCTCGCAACACCACTATCCATTGCAGCTTTTGCAACAGCTGCTGGTATTACACTTATTAATCTTGGGTCAAAGGTTGATGGTATTATGTAATCTTTTCCGTAGTGAGGTCTTTCTCCACCCATAGCAGCAACCACTTCATCTGGGACATCTTCTCTAGCTAAATGTGCTATTGCATTTGCTGCAGCTACTTTCATTTCTTCATTTATAGTTTTTGATCTAACATCTAATGCTCCTCTAAAAATGTAGGGGAATCCTATTAAATTATTTACTTGGTTTGGATAATCAGATCTACCCGTTGCAATTATTGCATCACTTCGTACTTCTTCAATTTCTTCAGGTAGAATTTCAGGATCTGGGTTAGCGCAAGCAAAAATAATTGGATTTTTTGCCATTTTTTTTACCATGTCTTTTGTTAAAGCTCCTTTAGCAGACAGACCTAAAAAAACATCTGCATCTTTAATTGCATCTGACAAACTTCTATCTTTAGTCTCAATCGCATGGCTTGATTTCCATTGATTTAAATTTTCTCTACCTCGATAAATCACTCCTTTTCTATCGACCATAGTAATATTTTTTTGTGGAACACCACTATTTTTAAATAAATTACTGCATGCCATTGCAGAGGCTCCTGCTCCATTAACAACAATTTTTATATTTTTGATTGATTTTTTGCTGATATCCAATGCATTAATCAGAGCAGCCGTGGTAATAATAGCTGTTCCGTGTTGATCATCATGAAAAATAGGAATTTCTAAAATTTCTTTTAGTTTTTCTTCTATTATAAAACAATCAGGGGCAGCTATATCTTCTAAATTAATACCCCCAAAACTTGGTGCAAAGTTTTTGATTGAATTTATAATTTCATTTGTTTCATTACAATCAATTTCAAGATCAATGGAATCTATATCAGCAAATCTTTTAAATAAAACAGCCTTACCCTCCATTACAGGTTTTGATGCTAGTGCTCCTAAATTACCCATACCAAGGATAGCTGAACCATTACTAATTACAGCTACAAGGTTTCCTTTGCTTGTATAATCATAAACGGCTTCAGGGTTTTCACTGATTGCTTTTACTGGAGCTGCCACACCTGGCGAATATGCTAGTGCAAGATCTCTTTTAGTAGTCATAGTTTTGGATGAAACAATTTCAATTTTTCCAGGTTTTTTATGGCTATGAAATTCTAGAGCTTCTTTATCAGTATAATGATCAGACTTTGTTTTTTTCATTTAGCTTAATTAGATGTACAAATGGGGTAAAATTAAGACTAATATGATTTATGAACTTAATTAAGTCAACAGGCACTTTCAGTTTTTTTACAATAATCAGCAGGTTACTTGGTTATCTTAGAGATATTTTAATAGCCATATTTCTAGGAACAGGTTTTTTAGCAGATGTTTTTTTTGTAGCATTTAGAATACCAAATACCTTTAGAAGATTATTTTCTGAAGGAACTTTTAATGCAGCTTTTGTTCCCAGTTATTCATCAGAAATAGTTAAAGGAAAAAGTAAATCTAATAATTTTGCTAATGAAGTTTTCAATTATTTATTTTTAATTTTATTCATATTGGTTTTGGTGGTGCAGATATTTATGCCTATATTTATAACATTAATTGCTCCTGGATTTATTGATGATAGTGAAAAAATGAATCTAGCAATAAATCTTACAAGAATAACCATTCCATTTTTAATTTTGGTATCATTAGCTTCTTTTTTTTCAGCAATACTTAACTCTTATAATAGATTTGCAGAGGCAGCTGCTGCACCAATAATCTTAAATATTGTTTTAATAATTATTTTGTTATTTGGTAATTCTTTAAACGATGAGTTAGTTTATTATTTATCTTATGGTGTTACTTTCGCAGGATTATTACAGCTTACATTTTTATATCTTTTTGCTTCAAAGTATTTAAAAATATCATTTAATATTAATTTTAAACTTTCCAAAAAAGTAAAAATATTTTTTAATAAATTACTTCCTAGTATTTTCTCCTCTGGCGTTGCCCAAATTAATATTTTAGTTGGAACAATTATTGCTTCTTTTCAAGCTAGTGCTGTTTCTTATCTTTATTATGCTGATAGAATTTATCAAATTAATTTAGCAGTAGCTGGGATTGCTATTGGTGTTGTTGTTCTTCCACAATTATCAAAACATATAAATAAAAAGAATAAAAAAAAAATTGATTTAATTCAAAACAAAGCATTAGAATTAAGTTTGTTTTTAAGTTTACCCGCTTCTATTGCATTGCTTATCGCATCAGATGAGATAATTTCTGCACTTTTTGGATATGGACAATTTAGCGAACGCTCTGTTTTAAATACGGCTGAGGCTTTGTACTATTTTAGTTTGGGCCTACCTGCTTTTGCAATGATTAAAGTTTTTTCGAATTTCTTTTTTGCTAATCATGATACAAAAACACCTTTTTACATTTCTTTGATTTCAGTTTTATTAAATATCATAATTAGTGTTTATTTTTTTAGATCTATTGGTTTTATAATTATTCCAATAGCAACAACCATTTCCTCATGGTTTAATTTGATAACTTTATTTTTGTTTCTTCGAAATAGAAATTTATTTAGTTTTAACAACATTTTTATAAAACGATTTTTTAAGATTGTATTTTCATCAATATTGATGGGGTTATTTTTTAATTATTTAATGATAATATTTAATGAACAATTATCATTTGAAAATTCTTTAAAGTCTTTTTATCTAATTCTATCAGTTATTCTGGGGCTTAGTTTTTATTTATTCACATCTTATTTGATCAAAGCTTTTCAATTAGAAGATATTAAATTAAAGTATTAGTAATGGGTAAAAAAATATTTTCAGGTGTCCAGCCAACGGGTAATTTACATTTAGGAAACTACCTAGGTGCTATTAAAAATTTTGTTGAATTAAATAATGATAATAAGAATGATTGTATTTTTTGTGTTGTTGATTTACATGCAGTCACAAGCAAACAAGATCCTAAAAAACTAAGGGATAATATTAGAGAAACAGTTGCTACATTTGTTGCTTCTGGAATAAACCCAGAAAAAAGTATAATTTTTAATCAGTCAACTGTATCTGCTCATTCAGAAGCAGCTTGGTTGTTAAGCTGTGTTGCAAGGATGGGCTGGTTAAACCGAATGACTCAATTCAAAGAAAAGGCTGGTAAAGATAAAGAAAAAGCGAGTGTTGGCCTATATTCATATCCAATATTAATGGCAGCTGATATTTTATTATATGATGCAACACATGTACCAGTAGGAGAAGATCAAAAACAGCACTTAGAATTGTGCAGAAATATTGCTCAAAAATTTAATAATGATTATGAGGTTGGTGATTTTTTAAAAATTCCTGAGCCACTTATTCAAAAAGAATTTTCAAGAATAATGAGTCTTAAGGATGGAACAAAAAAAATGAGCAAGTCTGAATTATCAGACTTAAGTAGAATAAATTTAACAGATGATAAGGACTCTATAATTAATAAAATCAAAAAAGCAAAAACAGATCCATTACCATTACCATCTAGTCTTGAAGAATTAAACAAAAGACCAGAAGCAAAAAATCTTTTAGGAATATATTCTAGTTTAACTAATTTAACTTTGGATAAAACAGTCGATGAATTTAAGGGAAGAAATTTTTCTGAATTTAAAGAAAAACTTTCTCAAGTTTTAGTTGAAAAAATAGATCCAATCTCACTAGAAATAAAAAAGTTAATTAATGATAAAAAATTTTTAGATAAAATTCTTTTAGATGGTCATGAAAAAGCAAATAATATTGCTTCAATAAAGATAAAAAAGATGCAAGAAATAATAGGTTTTTAATTTTATTTTCTAAAAAAGTTCCAATTTCTTAATAATTGACTATATAGTAGATATGTTCGTTCAAACAGAAATAACTCCAAATCCTAATTCACTAAAATTTTTGCCTGGCAAAATTGTATCTAAAAGTGGAGCATTTGAAATTACCAAAAAAAGTGATGTAAAAAATGAGTTAATTATAAATTTGATGTCAATAAATGGAGTAGAGAGTGTTTTTTTAAGTAAAGATTTTATATCCATTAATAAATATGATGATACTTCATGGGAGGAAATTAAACATATCGTAATATCTTTAATTAACGATTTTTACTCTAGTGGTAATGAATTTGTAATTGATAAAAGCCCATTTGAAAGTGATGAAAATTTTGGAGAAATTGAGAAAAAGATTATTAAAATTTTGGACCAAAAAATAAGGCCAGCAGTTGCTAAAGATGGTGGAGATATCAAATTTAAAGAGTTTAAAAATGGTGTAGTAATGGTTCAGCTCCAAGGGAGTTGTTCTGGATGTCCGAGCTCAACAATGACACTTAAACAAGGAGTTCAAAATCTCTTATGTCACTATTTACCAGAAGTTAAAGAAGTTGTAGCAATTTAAAAATGAAAAAAATTATTAAAAACAGAAAAATTAAAGTATTAAAAACGCTGGATGATAACAACTTAGGATCAATTGCTAGAACATTTATAAGTAGTTTTGTTATTTTATTTATATTTTATTCTTTGCCTTTAATAATTAACTTCACCAATGATAAATTTCTAAATTCTAAAGAATTTAGAAATAATTCAAAAACAGTTCTTGCCTATACACTAGATAAACAAACCAATGGAAATTTAGATGCTAGCGAAAAATATGATGAAAGAGATTTATTGGTGGACATTTATAGTTTAAATGAAAAAGAAACGGACTCTGTAAGATTAGATGCTTCAACTATTAAACAACTTTATGAAGATACTGGCTACAAGTTAGATGACATTAGAAAAAATAAATTAGTAAAACCTGTAGCTTTAGACTCCTTTCCGCGTGAAATAAAAATGATAGAAAATACTAAGAAAAGAAAAGATTTTTTTATCCAAATCGTATTACCATTAATATTACAAGAAAATAATAACATACGTTTAGATAGAAAAAGATTATTTAGCATTATAAATAAAAGTAATAATACTCTTCTAGAAAAAAAATGGTTAAATAAAAAATATAAGCAATATGGAATTCCTTCAAAAGATTTATCTACTCTTAAAATAAGAATGGATGAAATTCCAGTATCTTTAGCGCTAGCACAAGCAGCAAAGGAAACAGGTTGGGGAACTTCACGGTTTGCTCAAGAAGGAAATGCACTTTTTGGTCAATGGACTTGGTCAGGTGAAGGCTTAAAACCTAAAGAAGCTGAGAAACATGAAGGACATAAAGTTATGAAGTTTAATGTGCTACAAGCTTCTGTAAGAGCTTATCAAAGAAATTTAAATACTCACAAAACTTACAAAGAATTTAGATTTGCAAGAGCTCAATTAAGGGATAATGGAGAACCGCTTGATAGTATTATTTTAGCAAAATATTTAGATGAATATGCTGAGACTGGTCAGCAATATGTTAAAATTATACAAAAAATAATAGAACAAAATAACTTAAAAGATTTTGATAATGCAAAACTTTTACCATCAAGTCTTGAACTAGAAAGCTTGATTTAATTTTTAGTAATTATAAATTGAGTCCCAAACCACCTCCACTTACCTTCATCATTTAATGAACAGTTTATCCTTCCTCTTCTAGGAACAAAATTTTCTCTAAATTTTATCCTTAGTACATTGTCTATAAATTTTATATTAGATTTTTCCCAAATGTCGCCTTCATTAGAATAACAAGTTATATTCTTAATGTTTTCTTGATTATTAAAAAATTCTACAGAAAAATTTGGTGGATTATTTTTCTCGCTAAGTTTTTTTTCAACAGGAATTAAATTTTTATATTCGAGAGGATAGGTCTTAATAATCGATTTAAATCTTTTTATTTCACCATAATTTTCATTAATTGGAAATCTAGGTAGTTGAAATTTTTCTTTGTTAAGATCAATTACACCTGAATGTTGCCCAAAAGCATAATTGAAATTATTTGCAATATAACTTCTCATAAATTCGGAATACTCTCCAAACGGATAAGAAAATAAGTTTGGTATATACCCAAATTTTTCCTTAAAAATTATATTTGCTTTTTCAATATCTTTAATGAAATCTTCGTTACTTTTTTCAATTAGATACTCATGAGTATGAGAATGATGGCCTATTATTACAAAACTTTCTTTTTCTAATTCTTTTAATTGGTTCCATGTCATATAGCCTTTATTTCCAACTGGTTCAGTTGAAACAAACAAAATAAATGGAATTCTATTTTTTTTTAAAAAAGGCCATGCCACATCATAAAAAGATTGAAAAGCGTCATCAATTGTCAAAAGAATCTTTTTTTGTTTCTTTGGAATATCGAAATTTTCTTGAAACTTGTCTGGATGAATGAATTCATAATTTAAATTTTTTATCAATTTTATATGTTTTAAAAAAACATCCATTTGAATGTTTGTTGATGGATATTTAGTTTCATCAAACCTGTGATACATAATTGACAAAACACCCTCATCATTTGAATATTGTTTGATATTATTTTCATCTGCTTTAGAATTTACTGATAATAAAATATATATTATGAATAACTTAATAATCGATGCTGCCAATAAAAAAATATTTTTAATGCTCATTAAAGATAAAAATATTTATAATGTTAGTCATGAAAATAGTAAAACTAATTATGAAAAATTAACTATCTTAATCAATGATTTTCTCAAAAATCATAAGTTGAAAATTAGTGAAATTTCAAAATTGTATGTAAATGGGGGACCAGGTAGTTTTGCAGGTATTAGAAATTCACTTGCAGTTGTTAAAGCAATAAATTTAGCCAAAAAGATTGATTATTATTGTTTCAGTTTTGAAGATTTTGACAAAAAATATAGGGATAAATACGAAAATATTCCTATTCTGTGTGACAAATTAAAGATTAAAAAAAATTTGATTAATCCTATTTATTTAAGTTAAAATTAAATATGTTAGAAACAATTGAAGAAAAATGTTTAAAAAAAGGGGTAAAATTAACAGACCAAAGAAGAATTATTGCTAAAGTAATGACCGAATCTTCTGATCACCCAGATGTAGATGAACTTTATAATAGGGTTTCAAAAATTGATACTAAAATAAGCATCGCAACAGTTTATAGAACAGTAAAATTATTTGAAGAGTCTGGGATTTTAACAAAACATGAATTTAAAGGTGGCAAAGCAAGATATGAAGCATTAAATGAAGGACATCATGATCACTTAATTGATGTTAAGTCTGGAGAGATTATAGAATTTGTAGATGAACAAATAGAAAATTTGCAAAAAAAAGTTGCAGAAAAATATGGATATACTCTTGTTGACCACAAACTTGAGCTATATGGGGTCAAAAAAAAATCTAAATAAAGGTTAATGAATCAAAAAATCTTAATAAAGACCTTTGGTTGTCAGATGAATGAGTATGACTCTAATCGTATATATGACGCAGTAAAAAAAATTGGTTATGAAAAAACTAATAATTATGAAGATGCAAATTGCTATTTACTAAATACTTGCCACATAAGAGATAAGGCTAAAGAAAAAGTTTATCATGAAATTGGAAGAGTAAAAAAGATATTTAGATCAAAAAATAAGCCTTTGGTAATTGTTGCTGGCTGTGTGGCTCAAGCAGAACATGAAGAAATGTTAAAAAGAGAACCATATATTGATTTAGTATTAGGTCCGCAGGCTTATCATAAAATAAATAATACAATATTAAATCATCAAAATAAAAACAAAAAACAAGAAGAGACAGAATTTGATGCAATTAGTAAGTTTGAGTATTTAAGTAAAATAAAAAATCAAACTAAAAAAATTTCATCTTTTTTAACAATTCAAGAGGGTTGTGATAAGTTTTGTCATTTTTGTGTAGTTCCTTATACAAGAGGCCCAGAATATTCTAGACCATTTGATCAAATTTTAGGGGAAGCAAAACAGTTAGTGGATGGTGGTTCAAAAGAAATTACGCTTTTGGGTCAAAATGTAAATGCTTATGATTTTGAAGGGTTTCGTTTATCAAATTTAATTTTAGAATTAGAAAAATTCTCAAATTTAAAGCGTATACGTTACATGACATCACATCCTAATGACATGACTAACGATTTAATTGATGTTTATAGATATTCAAAAAAATTAATGCCCCTTGTTCATCTGCCGGTTCAAAGTGGTTCTAATAAAGTTTTAAAATTAATGAATAGAAAACATACAATTAAAAAATATTTAGAAATATTTTATAAGTTTAAAAACATTAATTCTGAAATTCAATTTTCAAGTGATTTTATTATTGCTTATCCTGGTGAAGATCAAAATGACTTTAAAGATACTTTGAAACTTATTGATGAAGTAAAATTTATAAATTCTTTTTCATTTATTTTTAGTCCAAGACCTGGAACTGTAGCTTCTAATTTACCTTTAATAGATAAAAAAAAATCATTTGAAAGACTGGAAATTGTTAAAGAAAAGCTATTTAATAATCAAGTTAAGATGAATAAACTTCTTGAAAATACGACTATAAATGTTTTAGTTGAAAACAGAACTGAGGATCAATCTAAACTTTTTGGTCGATCAGAATACATGACATCAGTTTTATTTAATGGTAGTGATGATTTAATTGGAAAAATTGTGAAAGTTAAAATTCTAAATAGTAATCGAAATACTTTGTTTGGAGAAGTTGATGATCAATCAAATCAAAAGGTAGCCTAAAACTTGAGCATAAGTAAAAAAAAGAATTTTGATACTAATTTAAAGTTTGTATATTCTGATAATAATACTCTTAGTGTAATTTTTCACAACAATGACTTATTAATAGGTGTTGTTGGTGAATTTAATAAAAATCTTAAAGAATTAGAAAAGATTACAAATTCTAACTTATATTCAAGAGGAAATTCTATTTTAATTAAATCAACACCTGAAAAAAATGAAATAGTTAAAAATGCAATA
>MDTB01221806.1_pt1 | contig 10043 bp, 13 predicted proteins | sample 811161 | NCBI WGS metagenome assembly MDTB01 (sample SAMN05326650, study PRJNA326480) | marine metagenome | isolation source: seawater | place: Mediterranean Sea | collected 2009
CTAACCCCGACGGCACACCTAATATCCTTATTGACGATTATGGTGTAAACATAGCAGCGTGGGAAAGTGCCGGAGGCATAGGGTTCAAACACAAGGATCACAAGTTTGAAAGGACAGCCAAAAAACTAAAGGCAGAGATAGAAGAAAGTTTCCAACAATTAATAAGAGAACATATTGAAGAAATATCTGCAAAAGATATTGGGGCAGGAGCATTAGCAGGACTAATGGCACTGACTCCTGTATCAAAAGCATTTGGTCAGGATGCGGATACTAATCCATTGCCTAACAAGCAAACATCTACTATGGTGCAAAAGGATGTTGCTGGCAAGAAAGATTTATCAAAAATTCAAGCATCGGCAAAAAAGGATTATTGGAAAGTTACAATAAACTATAAGGGCAAGGATGTTGATTTAAAACTGCCATTTAGCGCAGGATCCAATAAAAACCAGATAAAACAATTCATTGACGATATGATGTCTGATCAAGGTGTAAAGGATTATCAAGTTAAAGATATCGATACTCTTAATAAGGTTTCTATAGATCAATCGATAGTGAAAAAGTTAATTAAAGAATTAGAAAAAAGAAACGGAAAACAGAGTATTTCATATCTTGCCGGAATGGCAAAGAGAGCAGGTGCTAAGCCAGGTGCAGACAATGCACACGCAATTGCGGCAATGAAGGCATATTTAGGAAAATGAGAATATTCGAAGTAGTTGAAAACTTTGCTGATGGCAAGAAAAAGGGCAAGAGCCGTCCAGGCAGAGTTAAAAAATCAGGTGCTAGTTGTAACGGTAGTGTTACAGCATTACGCAAACGTGCTAAAAATGCAAGTGGTGAAAAGGCTAAAATGTATCACTGGTGTGCAAATATGAAAAGCGGCCGAAAAAAGGGTAAATAGTATTATGAAATTAAACGAATTATTTGCTGAAGATACTAGAACTAGTATCACTAAAGATAAAGAGGATTACGAAGCAAAACGTAAGGCTTTGCAGGATATTCAGTTGGATCCTGAAACAAGTAAAAGCGAAAAATTAAAGAAAGAACTTATGCGTAGAAAGTATGAGTTAGAGAAAGAAGCAGGCGAAAAAGGCTTTAAAGAGTCAGCAACAGCAGGTGCTACAGCAGCAGGTAATATTGCTAGTGTAGCAGCACCGCATTTAAGCCCAGGTAAAGCACGTGGTAAAAAGAGTTATACTGGTGATCCCTGGGGTGGTAAATCAGGAACTAAATCACCACCACAACCTAAGGTAAAACAACCTAAAACTGCAAGTGGAACTGCTAAAAATGCACTAGATATGAAGAATAGTATATTTGGTGAGAACCCAGTAAGAAGATAAATACTTACTATAAAGAGGAAACTACTATGGACTTTAGAAAAATTATAACAAAAATGCGTGATTTAGATCCGACTACGCCAGGTCAAGATCTAGAGCATTTCACACAACTGGCGGAATCAACAGGAATCTCGCTAGGTGCTAAAGAAGTAGTTACTGAAGCGGCAAAACCAGACTTTCTTGATATGGACAAAGATGGCGACAAAAAAGAACCTATGAAGAAGGCTGCTAAAGACGCTAAGAAAAAGAAAGAAGTAAAAGAAGCAAAAGACGAAGATAAAATGCCAACAAAAGCACACATAATGAAAATGTGCAAAGATGGTAAGTCTAAAGCAGAGATTTGCAAAATGCATCCAAAATGCGATCAAGGTAAACTAAAAGACATGATCGACGATTGCAAAAAAGAAATGAAAGAATCTGTTAACGAAGCAGAACAAATTATTAAAGCAGAAAAGAAAGCAAAAATGCCTAGCAAGAAAAGCATCTTAATGATGTGTAGCAAAGGTATGAGTGTTAAAGAAATGTGTGAAGCACATCCAGACTGCGATCAAAAGAAACTAAAAGAAATGTGCGAAGCATGCATGGAAGAATACAAAAAGAAAAAAGACGAAAGTATTAGTTTTGTAGACATGGATGGTGAAATTGTAGAAGCAAAATCAGCAGCACAAAAGAAAGCACAAGAAAAATTTAAGAACATGGTAAAAGGCAAAAAGTCCGATGATAAAGAAATGGACGAAGGTGCTTATGGCAAGAAGAAAAAGAAAACAGTTAAAGAATCTGTTGAAACTAAAATGTCATTTGTCGACATGTATAAAATAGTTAAAGAGAGTGGCGGGCAGCAAGCGATTGATCCTATGGACGATGTTTTATGGACGTGGGCAAACAGAGTTGCTGTATCTAAAGTAGAAGAAACAAACAAGCAGGAAATTTTTGCTGCAATGCTATATGAAAGAAACGGCGGACGTTTTGAAATGTATGATGTTGTAGAAAAAAGTTTAACGGAAGCAGAATCAAAAGCAACTTGCGGATGCGGAAGCGATTGTGATCATTGCGGCGGCGAACATACTATGGCAGAAGTAGGCAAAGATTGTTCTTGTTGCGGTAACGAAATCAAAGCAAAATAAATTTTACCAAAATTAATAAAAAGCCGGTAATAAACTGCCGGCTTTTTTTATGACTTAAATACCTACATGTTAACAGTTTTAGATCAACCATTAAACATAGTAGGCAATGCTGAAAGCATATTTTCCAAAAGTAATGGACATATTATTGACAGTCTACCTACTGTTAGATTTAATAGAGCAGAAATAATTAACACAGAGTCACAAGGAAGTAGATGGGATTTTTTGGCATCAAGTGAAATAAACACCTTTGAAAAATATAATGCTGAAACTCCTAAATTCCATACGCTTATTTTTACACCAAACAGACAAGAATTTGAATACAAGATTAGAAAAGTAAAATTCAAAGCCAAACAACTTAAACTACCTTTGTTTCAATCCCAATGGTTACAGAATATGCTAGATGCTCCGCCTTCAACAGGATTACAAATTTTGCATTATCTAAGCGAAAGCAATAATCCGCATGTTAATATTTTTGGTTTTGATTTTAAAGAAACGCCAACTTTTTATGAAACAAGAAATAAAGGCAAACACGATTACAATAAAGAAAAGCAGTTTATATTAGATTTGGTTAATAAAAACGGTTGGAAAATTTATAGGTAGTTGTTGACACAGCGAGTAAATTAATGTATAATACAAACTCAAACTAGGAGAATAATATGTCAAGAAGTTATGGACCAGAAGAAAAAGCGAAATTAGAAAGACTAATTAGCGAAGGTTCGAATGTACTACGTGAAGTAGAGGATTTGAATGAAGGACTTAAGGATACTGTAAAAGCAGTAGCAGAAGAATTGCAAATCAAACCAAGCACAATCAATAAAGCAATTAAGATTGCACACAAAGGTGATTGGGCAAAACACGAAGAAGAATGGAACGAGATCGAGGGAATTTTAGGTATTACTAAAAACCTTCCTGATGATATATCAGGACCACGTGCGGATGATCAGTAATTGGAAAAAATAAAAGCATTTTGGATCAATAGTTATCAAAGCGATAAAATTGCTTTTGGTTTTGAATTAGTTAGTTTTATTTTCACTGTTGCAGCAAGTTTAACTCTTGCTCTTACAGCAATGGACCCTAATATGCTTATTATATATCCATTCTTTTTTATAGGAAGTATTACTCAATGCTACGCATCTTTACGCAGAGGTGCAGCATGGGTAACATTACTAACATTTTATTTTGCTTGTGTTAACGTATTTGGATACGGTGTAGCAGCAGGTTGGTACTAAAAATAACTTGACAATGTAATATACTTGTGTTAATATTAAGACAATGCCAAGACATAGAAAAAGAACCAAAAGCAACGGACTCACAAAGAGGCAAAACAGAGAAATGAAAAACTACAAAGATGAATCTCAGTATGATCCTAAAAGGCACACTAAGACAAAAGGCGGTCTAGGTTTTGGAATGAAAAAAGGAGTAAAAGATTTAGACTATGAGAATAGTGGAGTAAATCTTGCTTCTGTATTTGGCTGGGACGTCCCAGAACACTTAATGCATATTAAAAAAGTTATTGACGAACGTAATGGATAATAACACAATCATTGTATCAAATAATATAGGACCAGGCGGTGAACCTGCTGATAGAATTTACGGTGGTATAAACGGAAAAGTAAGATTAGTAAATGCAGACTATTCTGAATATAAAGGCAACATTAAGAAAAAAAGAATTATAAAAAAATCTGCAATAGGTGACTATAATATTACATCTTACATATATGTTACAGATGATGGTCGTTATTTTGACCGAGGTGGCATGCCTATTTTGAAACCGGATAATATTCAAGAGGACGATAATGAAAACACAGAGTAAACCGTATCAGCCTCTTGCTTGGACTGGAACTACAATTCTACTAGCGGCGGCATCATTAATTTCGTTATTCCCTAATGAGATTTACGGTGTGTTTGGTTTCTTTTTGGCTAGTATTGTTTGGACGGTAGTTGGCGTCTTATGGAAAGAAAAAAGTTTAATTGTGCTAAATGGAGTATTGGCTCTGATTTACACATACGGAGTCACAAAATATATTTTCAGTGTTGTGACTTGATAAGTAATTTAGAAGAAGGTTTTTGTCCGCCACAAAGGGACTGTTTGGTATTTGTCAGCCGCAAATGACATGTAAGGAGAAAAAATGAGTTACGTAGATGCATTCTATGATCGTGGTGAAGACGTAATACGAGTCGTAGAAAGAAAAAATGATAAAAGACATTTTACTGAATATTCCCCAAGACACGTTTTTTATTACAAAGACCCAAGAGGCAAACACCAATCAATATACGGTGAACAACTACAACGTGTTACTGCAAAAAATGTAAAAGAACTTCGCAAAGAACTTGCAATTCATTCCAATAAAAAATTATATGAAAGTGATATAAATCCTATCTATCGTTGTTTGGAAGACAATTATCTAAACATAGATGCTCCTAAACTTAACGTAGCGTTTTGGGATATTGAGGTGGACTTTGATCCAGAGCGTGGTTATGCTGCGCCTGATGATGCATTTATGCCTATTACTTCAATTGCTGTACATTTGCAGTGGCTTGATACTTTGGTTTGTTTAGCAATTCCTCCTAAAACACTTTCAATGGAAGAAGCAAAGAAAGCAATTGACGGCATTCCAGATACTATACTATTTGACAATGAAGCGGATATGCTTGATGCATTTTTAGATCTTATACAAGATGCTGATGTGCTAAGTGGATGGAATAGTGAAGGGTTTGATATGCCTTACACTGTAAATAGAATTACAAAAGTTTTAAGCAAAGAAGATACTAGACGTTTGTGTTTATGGGATCAATACCCTAAAAAAAGAACTTATGAAAAGTTCGGAAAAGAATCTACAACATATGATCTAATTGGCCGTGTGCATGTAGACAGTTTAGAACTTTATAGAAAATACAACTATGAAGAAAGACACACATATCGACTTGATGCTATTGGGGAACTAGAAGTAGGCGAAAAGAAAACTGTGTATGAAGGCAGTCTTGATGCACTTTACAACAACGACTTTAGAACATTTATTGAGTATAACAGGCAAGATACTGCACTGCTTAATAAACTAGATCAGAAACTTAAATTTATTGATCTTGCAAATACAATTGCACACGAAAACACAGTTCTTATTCAAACAACAATGGGTGCTGTTGCTGTTACAGAACAAGGTATTATTAACGAAGCACATAGACGTGGAATGATTGTCCCGAACAGAGTGAAACGTGAACCAGGCAGCGAGCCTGCGGCAGGTGCTTATGTTGCATATCCTAAAAAAGGTATTCATGAATGGATTGGTAGTGTTGACTTGAATTCACTATATCCGTCTGTTATTAGAGCATTGAATATGGGTCCTGAAACTGTAGTTGGACAATTAAGACAGGATGGAACCAAAGCACACATTGATAGCCAAATGGCCAAAGGCAAATCCTTTGCAAGTGCATGGGAAGGTATGTTTGGTAGTGTTGAATACAGTTCTGTAATGGAAAAAGAAATCAGCAGAGAGATTACAATTGACTGGGAAAATGGTGACAATGATAAACTAAGTGCTGCACAGATATATGATTTAATCTTTGAAAACAACCAGCCATGGATGCTTAGTGCTAATGGTACAATATTTACATATGAAAAAGAAGGCATTATCCCAGGACTACTTGCACGTTGGTATAAAGAACGTAAAGAGATGCAGGCCAAGCAGAAAGAAAGTCAAAATGCAGGAAACAAGATTGAAGAAGAATATTGGGCAAAGCGACAGTTGGTTAAAAAGATTCTACTTAACAGTTTGTATGGTGCTATTCTTAATCCTGGTTGTAGGTTTTTCGACAATAGGATCGGCCAAAGTGTTACACTTACAGGACGAAGCATTACCCAACACATGGCTGCTAAGATCAATGAGATAGTAACAGGCGACTATGATCATACAGGTAAAGCAATTGTTTATGGCGATACTGACTCAACATACTTTAGTGCATATACCACATTGAAAAAAGATATAGAATCAGGTGGTATTCCTTGGACAAAAGACAGTGTAGTTGAACTGTATGATACTATAGGTGAAAATGCAAACGCAACATTTCCTAGGTTTATGAGTCAAGCGTTTCATTGTCCTAAGAAGCGTTCAGAAGTAATTGCGGCTGCTAGAGAGATTGTTGCTAGTAAAGGACTATTCATTACAAAGAAAAGATACGCAGTTCTCTACTATGACATTGAAGGTTTTCGAACTGACACAGAGGGCAAGCCAGGTAAGATTAAAGCAATGGGTCTTGACCTAAAACGTTCTGATACTCCAATTGTTATACAAGACTTCTTAAGTAATGTATTGGAAATGGTTCTGGCAGGAAAACAAAAGGAAGATGTATTGGATTACATCACAGAATTTAGAACAGAATTCAAAGCACGTCCAGGTTGGGAAAAAGGGTCGCCGAAACGTGCAAACAAGATTACAGAATATGAAGCCAAAGAAAAGAAAGCAGGCAAGGCAAATATGCCTGGTCATGTAAGAGCAAGTATTAATTGGAATACACTCAAACGTATGAACGGTGACAAATATTCTGTAAACATTACAGACGGTGCAAAGGTTATTGTCTGTAAAGTAAAAGATAATCCAATGGGATATACAAGTGTAGCATATCCGGTAGATGAACTTAGACTTCCGGATTGGTTTAAAGAGATGCCTTTCGATGATGCTACAATGGAAAACACAGTTATCGATGAAAAACTCAAAAACCTAATTGGTGTTTTGGAATGGGACATAAGTCAAACTCGTAATGACAATAACTTTAACAGTTTGTTTGATTTTGAGTAAAAAAACTCTTGTGTTTTATACAAAACCTAAATATAATGTAAATGTATAGGAGAATTCAATGAAAGACATTTTACAAGATATCGTCAGCCACACACAGAACTTAGGATTCCTAACAACTGTTAAGGTGTCTGGTGAAGAAGATAAGACAGGAATGTTTTCAATGGCTGATGACAGATCAGTTATTATGGAAGCAGATACACATAATCCGTATCCTGATATGATTGGAACATTTGGGATGCCTCAACTAAACAAGTTAAAATACTTGATTGATGGTACTGAATATCAAAAGGATGCAAAAATTAGTATTACAAGTGCTGAAAGAAATGGTTCTACTATTCCAGTAGGTATTCATTTCGAAAACGCTGACGGTGATTTCAAAAATGATTATCGATTTATGAATCAAGAAATCATTAATGAGAAAATGAAAACTGTAAAGTTCAAAGGAGTTAATTGGGATGTAGATGTTGTTCCAACACTTTCAGCAGTACAAAGGTTCAGTTTTCAAGCAGGTGCTAATCCAGAGCATCCAACATTCTTAGCAAAGACTGAAGATGGTAATTTGAAATTTATCTTTGGTGATGCTAGTACACACGGCGGTGAGTTTATTTTTGCTACTGATGTGACAGGAACACTTAATAAAGGTTGGACTTGGCCAGTAGCGAGCATCCTTGCTATCCTTAAAATTGCTGATGTGAACAACACTAAAATGAGTATTTCAAATGAAGGTGCTATTCAAATTACACTAGATAGTGGATTAGCAAATTACAAATATATCATTCCAGCACAGGCGGCCTAAATAATATTATGAAAAAACCAGTCAACTTATCACCATTACAGAAAGACTATGCAGTGTATTTGCCTGCAATAAGTTCTTTCTTCAGCACGTACATTGCTAAACAACGTAAGGAAGAGTTCGTTCCTAAAGAACGTATTCCGCAGGGATTTGATCGCGGTATCGAAGGAATGAACTTTTTAAATGAAGAGGAAGGATACTTTACATACAAATATGGATTGTATTCCGCAGGACACGCACAATTAAATCTTGATAAAACAATGGATCAAGATGCAATGGTGCAAACACGTGATCGTGGCAAAACTATGATACTTGGTGACTCAGGAGGTTATCAGGTTGGTAAAGGTGTTCTTAAGTTTGATTGGCTAAACTTTGAAGGTGCGGCTGCTAATAAAGTTAGAGATGATATTCTTAATTGGCTTGAACTTACAGCAGACTGGAGTATGCTACTTGATGTTCCGACTTGGGCATGTGATCACATTCACTCTCCTAAAACAGGACTTAAGAGCTTTGAGGATTGTCTAGATAAGACAAGGTTTAATAACAAGTATTGGTTAGAACGCAGACTAGGTGCTACTAAGTTTCTGAATGTACTACAAGGATCAGACTGGGATACTGCTGAAAGGTGGTATGAAGGTGTTAAAGAATTCTCCGATTCTAAAGTATGGGGAGACAAGGCATGTGAAGGTTGGGCAATGGGCGGTGCTAATATGTGCAAGATGCCTATTACATTACGTAGACTGATGACTATGAAATTCGACGGTATGCTAGAAGGCAAAGACTGGATGCACTTTTTAGGCACTGCACAACTTGATTGGTCATGTTATCTTACATCAATACAAAGACAAGTAAGGAAACATATTAATGAGAACTTCACAATCAGTTTCGACTGTGCAAGCCCTTTCATTGCTACAGCACATGGGTTGGTGTACACTAACAGCCAGCACACAAGTAAACGTTGGTCAGTTATTATGGATAAGGCCCCTGATAATAAGAGTTTGGCCGGACGGAACGATATTCCTTTCCCGTTCGAAAGCGAAATTGGAAGACGTTTGTCGATCGCGGATATTTGCCACTATGCGCCAGGCATGTTAAACAAGATTGGCAAAGAAGGTAAAACATCATGGGACAGTTTTGGTTATGCATTAATGATGGCACACAATGTTTATCAACACATTGTTGCTGTGCAACGTGCTAACAATCTTACTGATATCGAACTTGCTAAAGAACGTCCAGACTGGAGACGTTGGAGAAAAGTCAAAGAGGCAGATAAGAGTGATGAATATAGTGATTGGGTGCCACGTAATATTTTGTATTTTGATCGTTTCGTAGAAGAACTGTTCGATCAACCTACTAAAGAAGCAGCGTTTGCAATGATTAAAGAAGCAGACAGTTTCTTAAAAGATTTAGAAGGTGCAAGACTGCGTGGTGGTGTTACTAATGAATTCAATAGAATGTTTGTAGAGGTAGACGAAGATGGTGAAGAGAAAACACCTTGGGCCGATGATCGAGAAGATGGAGAATTGGATAAACTGGAACAGCAACTACAGGAGGCATAATATGGGTGACTATACAAAACGTTTGCAATGGTTAAAGGAAACACATCGATTTCTAAATAAAAAAGTAGACGTTATGGAAAAAACAGGCAATTTTAAAGACGAAGAATTAAGTGAAATGAAAAAGAAGCGTCTAAAGTTAAAAGATCAAATTGAAAGCATGGAGAAGGAACACGTAGTATGAAAAGAGATTATGCAGATGGTGTAAAAGATGATGTTACCTACTTTACAGGATATGAAGTAGAGAAAACACCTGCATATGATATGGACACATTATTTGTTGTTGGTTGTCGTCCACTACAAGAAGTGATCGATAAAGCAAAAGAAAATAGTGTTGAACACATTTATCTTGGTGCTAATCATAGTTTTGTTCCTAAAGAAGATTGGGATGATCTTATATTTGGATTACTTGATAAAAACTTTTGGGTAACATTAGATTATGA
>MDTB01065765.1_pt1 | contig 10042 bp, 9 predicted proteins | sample 811161 | NCBI WGS metagenome assembly MDTB01 (sample SAMN05326650, study PRJNA326480) | marine metagenome | isolation source: seawater | place: Mediterranean Sea | collected 2009
ACAGAATTTTTATCAATTGAAATACCATATTTTTTTCTAAGCGTTCCCTCTTCTGCATCTTTGGGATTGGTCGCTCCCATTAATTTTCTATTCTCTAATACTGCGTTTTTCTTTTGAATACACATTACCACAATTGGACCAGACGATAAATATGAGCATAAATCATTATAAAAAGGTTTAGATTCGTGAACTTTATAAAATTTTTCAGCTTCTTCTTTAGATATATGTATTTTTTTTTCTTTTATAATTTCAAATCCTTTATTCTTAAATTCACTCTTAATTTCATCTTGTAAGTTTCTTTCAACTGCATCTGGTTTAATAATTGACAAAGTTTCTTCAATATTACTCATAATTTTCCTCTATAAATTTGTTTAATAATCTAACTCCATAGCCTGTTGCTCCACCAGAATTTAATGCTCCAGCATATTTAGAAAATGCCATGCCTGCTATATCCAAATGTGCCCAAGGAGTTTTATTTATTATAAATCTTTGTAAAAATTGTGCTGCAGTTGTTGAACCGGCGCCCCCTACATAATTAATGTTTTGCATATCAGCATTTTTTGAATTCATTAACTTATTATAGTTTTCGTGCAAAGGCATTCTCCAAAGCTTTTCCTCTACATGCTCTCCTGCATCATGTAACTGTTTTGACAATTTATCATTATTTGACCATAAACCAGCATATTCAGATCCTAATGCAACAATTATAGCACCGGTCAAAGTAGCTAAGTCAACTATAAGGCTTGGTTTAAATTTTTTCTCAGTATAAGTAAGCGCGTCTGCTAAAACTAATCTTCCCTCTGCATCTGTATTTAAAACTTCAATAGTTTTACCGCTATAAGATTTTACTATATCTCCAGGTCTTTGGGCATTGCTGCCAGGCATATTTTCAACTAGACCTACAACACCTACAGCATTAATTTTTGATTTTCGTAATGCAAGAGTTTTCATTAATCCTACGACTGTTGCTGATCCAGCCATATCATATGTCATGTCTTCCATAAATTTTGCAGGCTTTAATGAAATTCCACCCGTATCAAAGCAAACTCCTTTTCCAACAAAAGCTAAAGGTTTTGATTTATTTTTACTTCCTTTCCACTCCATTGTTACTAAATAAGATCCTCTAATACTTCCTTGCCCTACTCCCAACAATGCATTGAAACCTAATTTTTTTAATTTTTTTTGATCATAAACAGTTACTTTCAAACCAAATTTTCTTAGTTTAAGAATTCTTTTTGCATACTCGTCAGGGTGCAAAACATTTCCAGGCTCAGATACTAGATCTCTGGTAAAAAAAATACCTTCAAGAAGTGCGTTTAACTTACTTCTTAGTAAATTTGTCTTCTTTATACTATTTCCTACAACACTTAACTTAAAATTTGTATTTTTACTTTTATCTGACTTATAAAGATTAAAATCGTATGATTTTAGTTGGGCACCATGCAAGACTTTTTCTAATTGAACATTAGTTAAAGAGTAATTGGTTGTACTAATAAATGAATTTTCAATTTTATTATTTTCCAAAAATACAAATAATTTTGATCCTAATTTTTCAAAATCAAGGGAGGTTTTACAGGTAATAGAATTTACAAATACCAAACTTTTGTCATTATGATCTTTTTTGAGAAAATTTTGCTCTGAGAATAGCTTATTAGAAAATACAGATTTGCTTAGGTGCTTAAGATCTTTCCTTTTAATACTTTTATCTTTTAAGAAAATAACCTCAATATCTTTAGCTTCTTTAGGTATTTTATTTACAAATTTTAAATTTAACTTCATTTTTTTTGAAATATTTATTAGATATTGTTGTATATTTATTAAAACAATAATTTCAATGGATAAATTAATATTTCGTAAATTTTCGTTAGATATAGTTAATTTTTTTCTAATTTCCTCATTCAGTATTACATTTATTGTATGGATTATACAGGCAGTTAACTTCTTAGATTTAGTTTCTGACGATGGCCATAGCCTAAATATTTATTTTTACTATGTTTCGTTAAATCTGCCCAAAATATTCAGCAAAACTATTATATTTGTTTTTTTTATTTCAATTTTTTATGTCATAAATAAATATAACAATTCAAATGAATTAATTGTTTTTTGGAATAATGGCATTAAAAAAATTAAATTTATAAATTTTATTTTAAGGTTTTCATTATTATTCTTAATTTTACAACTTTTATTAAACTTATTTATAGTTCCTAAATCACAAAATCTTGGCAGAATATTTATAAAAGAATCGAATATTGATTTTTTACCTAAATTAATATCTGAAAAAAAATTTATTAATGTTGTTAAAAACCTTACAATATTTGTTGAGGAATATACCAAAGATGGAAAATTAAATAAAATTTATATAAATGAAAAAATAGATAAAAATAAATCAAAAATTATCGTTTCGGAAAGTGGAAGAATTTTTAAAAAAGATAACAAATATGTATTAAGACTGTTTAATGGTGGAATAACAAATATAAATAAGGATAAGACCTTTACGTTAAATTTTTCAGAAACAGATTACGACTTGTCAAACTTTTCCACGAAAACAGTTACAAGATCAAAAATTCAAGAATTAGATTCATTAGTATTGTTTAATTGTATTAAAGATTACTTCTTAAATAAAAATTTAAATAAAAATGAAATTATAAAAAATCCAGAAAATAAGACTTGTCACTTAAGAACTGTAAAATCTGTCAGTGAAGAATTATATAAGAGACTTATACTCCCATTTTATACTCTTATTATTTCTTTAGTTGGTGCAAGTTTAGTCATTGAACCAAAATCTAAATATTTTATGAGGTTTCATAAACTTAATATATTTTTAATTGGGGTTCTATTAATAACCTTATCCCAAATAAGTTTAAAATTTTTTTTGAACTCAATTAATCTTGCATATTTAATTCTACTACTGCCTATAATTTTAGTATTTATTTATTATTTTTTATTATTAATGATCACTAAATTTAGGTTAAACTTTTTATGATATTAAAACGATATCAAAATTATTTAACAAAACTTTTTTTAAAAAATATATTAATAATACTTACCGTATTTATATTTTTAAGTTTTTTTTTGAATATTTTTGAAGAAATTAAATATTTTGAAAATAAAGAAAGTGAACTCTATTACCCAATAATATTAACAATATTAAATATACCCTCTATTATTTTTGAGATACTTCCGTTCATTTTCTTATTAGGGGTTATGTTTTTTTTTATAAATTTATATGACAATGAGGAAATAGATTTACTAAGAAGCAATGGTATAAATAATATTAAAATAACATTTATAATTTCCACTGTATCGTTGATAACAGGAATAATTCTAATAGTAGTGTATTATTCGTTTTCAGCAAATCTTAAAAGCCTCTATCTAAATATTAAATATAAATATTCAGACTCGAGTGATCATTTGGCAGTTGTGAATGAGGATGGATTGTGGATTAAAGAAAAGAGCAAAGATAATAGAAAGATTTTTATTATTAACGCTAAAACTTATAAAATTTCTATTTTAGAAAACATAAAAATAACTGTTTTAGATAGTAGCTATAACTTACAGAATACAATTGTATCTGATAAAGCAGACATTAAAAAAAAAACTTGGGTTTTAGATAATGTTAAAATTTATTCTAATAAAAAAAAAACTGAAAATAAAAATGAATATTTATTTGAGTCCTCATTTGATAGCAAAATTATATCTAACCTTTATTCAAATCTCAATTCATTGAATATTCTTCAACTAATTGAATTAAAAGAAAATTATAAGTCTATTGGATATTCTGCAACAGAGGTCAAATTACACCTTAATAAAATTTACAGCATTCCAATTTATCTTACACTAACTACAATAATTGGAGCACTATTAATGTTTAAGTTGAGCTTTATAAAGTCTAAATTTTTTTTAATAGTTATTGGTGTATTGGTTTCTGTACTTTTTTATTATATTAATTATTTTTCAATTTTATTTGGAAAAAATGAAACATTACCTGTTGAGGCATCTATATGGTTACCACAAATAATTATTTTTCTTATATGTACACTAGGAATTACAAAACTTAATGAAAATTAAATTTTTTATAAGTTTAACATTTTTTATATTTATTGCTCTTAGTTCAAGTCTGAAAGCTGATACTATTTTTTTTGATACAAATAATATAAAAATTGAGAATGATGGAAATATGATTTTTGCAACCGAAGGAACTGCAAAAATTCCTTCTAATAATATTACTATACAAGGTGAAAAATTTATATATGACAAAAAGATTTCTGAATTAACTATTTTAGATAATGTTAAATACTTTGATAATGAAAATAATGTCTATATCGAAAGCCAGAAACTAATCTACAATGAAATTGAAAATAAAGTATTTTCAAAAAATGATACATATATTGAAGCCGAAAACTCCTATGAAATATATTCCTATGATGTGATATATGACAGAACTATCAAACAAATTAAAAGTAATAATATAACAACTGTTAAAGATAATATTGAAAATAAGTTTGTATTTAAAAATGGTTTGTTATTTGAAATTGTTAAAGAAATAATTTCATCTGAGAACGTTCATGTCACTGATAAAAATTTAAACAATTATTTTTTTGAAAATTCTAAAATAAATTTAAAAAATAATGAAATAGTTGGTAAAGAAATTTTAATTGATTTTATTGATGATTTTTTCGGAGATGAGAGAAATGATCCAATTCTAAAAGGTAAAAGTATAAAATCAAATAAGAAAAGTACAAAAATTTATAAAACTACTTTTAGTACTTGCAATAAAGAGAATAAGTCATGTAGAGGTTGGGAAATACAAAGCCAACTTTTTACTCACAATAAAACAAAAAAAATATTTGAATATGAGAAATCTTGGTTAAAAGTTTTTGATAAAAAAGTTTTTTATATGCCTTACTTTAATCATCCAGACCCATCTGTAAAAAGAAAATCTGGTTTTTTAACACCATTTTATAAAGGATCAGATAACTTAGGATCCTCTTTAAGTATTCCATATTTTTATGCATTATCAGACTCAAATGATCTCACATTTAAACCCAGGTTGTATTTCAATAATGAATATATTTTTCATACTGAATATCGAGAAGCGTTTCAAAATTCAGATTTAGTTGCAGACTTTAGCTTTAACAATGATAAGAATAATTCAAATACTCATTTTTTTGGAGAAATTTTTGGAAAAATTGATGAGAAAACTGAATATGAAATAAATATTCAGAATGTAAGTAATGATAATTACTTAAAAATTCATGATATCAAAGATTATACCAAGATTATTTCAAGCGATAGTACACTCAAATCATACTTAACTATAGATAGAGAAATAGATAAGGATACTAATTTAAAAACTTCAACAATTATATATGAAGATTTATCTAAAATAGATAGCGATAGATATCAATTCATATTTCCTGATTTTAATTTTAATAAACAAATAAATATTGATGAAAATTATAATGGTCAATTTGATTTTCTATCATCAGGTTTTCAAAAGGTCTATGATACAAACAAATATGAGGCTTTAATAAATAATGATTTTAATTTTAATTCATTTGATTTTATAAATTCTAGAGGTTTGGTAACTGATTACAGCCTATTATTAAAAAACTATAATACCTATTCTGAAAATTCCTTAATTTATGAAAATAAAAATGATCACGAAATATTTGGAACATTATTAATAAAATCAGAATTACCACTAAAAAAAGAGCTTGATAACTCTAATAATTTTTTAAAACCAATTATCCAAGCAAGATTTAGTCCTACTAATGGAAAAGATATATCTACAAGCAATTCTCTAATTTTATATGATAATATATTCTCTCCAAATCGTATAGGTAGATCTGATATGGTTGAAAAAGGTAACTCATTAACTTTTGGAATAGAATTTGAAAAACAGAACTTAAAAAATGAAAAAATTTTAGGTATAAATTTTGGTAATGTAGTTAAAGATAAAAAAAATCAAGATTTGCCTGATAAATCTAAATTAGATCAAACAAGATCTGATATTGTTGGTAACATTTATTATAAGTTAGACAAAAATATTGAACTTAATTACAACTTTTCCTATGATCGAGATTTAAATTTCTCAAATTACGATGCTATAACAGCAAGAATTGGTATTAATAAGTTAGTTTCAACTTTTGATTATATTACTGAAAATCATGAATTAGGTAATACAGAAACAATTAAAAACGATACTGAATATAAATTTACAGATGAACACTCACTTAGTTTTAATACAACGAAGGATCTTAAGGATGATTTTACTCAGTTTTATAAATTATCTTATGAATATCAAACTGATTGTTTATTGGCGTCTTTTCAATATGAAAAAAAATTTTACAGAGATGGAAGTTTATTGCCAGATGAAAGCTTATATTTTTTAATTAAATTCATACCTTTTGCTGAGCTACGTGGATCAGCAAGTACATTTTTGGATGAATAATGAAAAAAATAAAAATATTTATTATTTTTTTCATTTTATTTAATTTCAATATCAATACTAATGGAGATTCTATAAATATAAAAGCTCAAGTTTATAATGAAATAATTACAAACATAGATATTGAAAATGAAAAGAAATATTTATTTTTTTTAAATCCTAAATTAAAAGAATTGGAAGAGATAAGAGTAAATAATTTAGCAAAAAATTCTCTTATTACAGAAATAATTAAAAAAAAAGAATTAGAAAAATTTTTCAATTTTTCTAAAGAAGACAACGTCATAAAAATTTTAGAGGAAAATTTGTTAAAAAGAAAAAATATTAGAAATAAAGAAGAATTTATAAAGATTCTCAATGATTTAGATATTGATTATCAAATTATTAAAAAAAAATTACAGATTGAGACTTTCTGGAATCGACTAATTTATGATAAATATGCTAATAGTATAATAATTAATGAACAAGATCTCGAGAGAAATATAGTAGATCAATTCAATAACAAAAAAGAAAAATTTGTCTATAATTTGTCTGAAATAACATTTTCCGTAAATGTAACTGAAAGTGTAGAAGAAAAGCTTTCTAAAATAAACAATAGTATTCTTAATATTGGTTTTGAAAACACAGCAAACATTTATAGTATTTCCAATACCTCAAATAATGGGGGACTGATTGGTTGGGTAAACGAACTGCAAATTTCAGATCAAATTAACAAAAATATTAATGAATTGGTTATCAACCAAATAAGCAAACCTATTAAAATTCCAAGCGGATTTATTTTAATAAAAGTAAATGATAAAAAAGTATTCAAACAAAAAATTAATATAGAAGAAGAATTAAAGAAGTTAATAAATGCAGAAAGAAATAGACAATTAAATAGTTTTTCAATTATATTTTATAAAAGATTAAAAAGGAATATAGAAATTAATGAATATTAAAGTCGTTCTGATAGTTCTTGGTGAACCAAATTCAACCTTTTCTGAGATTTTATTAAAATATTTTTGCTCAACTAATTTCAAAAAAATTAATAAAAAAATAACTTTAGTTGGAAATGTTGATTTATTTAAAAAACAAATGAAGATTTTGAATTATAATATAAAACTAAATGTTGTCTCAGACATAAATCAATCTGTTAAAAAAAGTATTAATATTATAAACGTAGGCTACAAATTTAAGAGAGCTTTTTCAAAAATTTCAGACAGTTCAACCAAATATATTGAAGAGTGCTTTAATCTAAGTTTAAAACTAATAAAAAAAGGGAAAGCTGATGAATTGATAAATGGACCAATATCAAAAAAACATTTTTTAAAAAAAAAATTTCCAGGTATTACAGAATATATTGCAGAAAAAACAAGTTCGAGAAACCCAGTAATGTTAATATATAATAATAATCTTTCTGTTTCACCGCTTACAACTCACATACCAATTAAAAATGTTTCAAAGTACGTTAAAAAAAAAAAAATTATAAATAACATTTTAAAAATAGACAACTTTTATAAGTCAAAATTAAAAATAAAACCTAGAATTGCAGTTCTTGGCCTTAATCCACATTGTGAAACTATTGATAATATTAGTGAAGAAAGTAATGAAATAAATCCAGCAATTAAATATTTATTAAAAAAAAAAATCAAAGTTAATGGTCCTTATTCAGCTGACACATTTTTTTTAGACAAAAATATTAAGAAGTTTGATGTAGTGGTGGGAATGTATCATGATCAAGTATTATCACCTGTTAAAACTTTATTTAAATTTAATGCGATAAATATTACCCTTGGCTTACCCTTTATAAAAATAACTCCAGATCATGGTCCAAATCAAGAAATGATTGGAAAAAATATGTCCGATTCATCTTCTATTTTTTACGCTTTTGATTTTCTTGATAGAGTTAGATGAAGTTATCTCCAAAAAAAAGTTTAGGGCAAAACTTCCTTCAGGATGAAAAAATAATAAACTTGATTGTTGAGAGTGGAAATATAAATAAAAAGGATTTAATTTTAGAAGTAGGTCCTGGGACTGGAAATCTTACACAAAAGTTATTAGAAAAGACTCCAAAAAGTTTAACAGTAATTGAGAAAGATGAGAGTTTAGTTAACCATCTAAACTTGAAGTTTGGAAATAAGATCAACATTATAAATTATGATATGATGGATATTTCGTATGATAAATATAGAAATAATGATTTAATTATATTTGGAAATCTTCCTTACAATATTTCAACCCAGATGCTTGCTAAATGGATAAAGATGAAAAATTTAGATAAATTTTGCAAAAGATTTGTTTTAATGTTTCAGAAAGAAGTTGCTGATAGGATAATTGCTAAAACTAATACAAAAAATTATGGAAGGCTTTCTATAATTTCTAATTGGAAATTTGATATAGAAAAAATTATGGATATAGAACCTTATTGTTTTAATCCAGCACCTAAGGTTAATAGTACATTATTAGTTTTTACACCTAAAAAGTTTTTTTTTGAAATAAAAGATCCAAGAAATCTGGAACACGTAACAAATGTTTTTTTTAGCCAAAGGCGCAAAATGATAAAAAAACCACTTAAAATTCTATTTAAAAACTACGAAGAGATCTCAAAAAAAATGTCTTTAAAATTAAGCTATAGACCTCAAAATCTTGACAATTTAACTTTTTATAAAATTTGTGAGTTTTTTGAAAAATCAATTGATTAAATTTTGAATATGTTTTTTAATAAACTTTCTATCGTATTTTAAAAATTTTCTATTTTGTTTTTTTTTATTTATAAAACTTATGATTTGTTTATAACATTCTTCAACTTTGTCGTTTATTACTGCAAAATCGTAATCTTTCCAATACATTACATCTTTTTTAAATTGCTTCATTCTAACACTCGCAATATTTTTATCCTTTTGATCTCTTTTTAATAATCTGTTAAATAATTCTCTTTTTGTAGGAGGCAAAATAAAAATTGTTATAATTTTATACTTTAATTTTTTATTTTTTATTTGTTTTGTTCCTTGCCAATCGATATCAAATATTACATCTTGACCTTTTTCTAATTTATTGACAACTGATTGTTTTAAAGAACCATAGTAATTCTTAAAAACCTTAGCATATTCTAAAAACTTTCTATTTTTTATTAAATTTGTAAATTCTTTTTTATTAACAAAATAATAATCTTTACCTTCTTTTTCGTTAAGTCTTGGCATTCTAGTGGTATGTGAAATTGATATATTAAATCTATTTCTAGATGAAATTTTTTTAACTAATGTTGTTTTGCCAGCACCAGAAGGAGAAGATAATATTACAATTATCCCTGCTTTTTTTTCGGCCATTTAAGTAAAAACTAGTTTGCTTTGTTTTCAATAAATTTTACTGCATCACCTACAGTTAAAATCTTCTCTGCATCACTATCGGATATTTCAGATCCAAACTCCTCCTCGAAGGCCATAACCAACTCAACTGTATCTAAACTATCTGCACCCAGATCATCAATAAAACTTGAGTCATCATTTACTTTTGACTCGTCTATTCCTAAATGATCTGCAACTATTTTTTTTACTTTACTTGAAATATCATCTGACATTTTGTTCCTTTAAGTTAATTCGTTAATAAATAATTTAT
>MDTB01111533.1_pt1 | contig 10042 bp, 9 predicted proteins | sample 811161 | NCBI WGS metagenome assembly MDTB01 (sample SAMN05326650, study PRJNA326480) | marine metagenome | isolation source: seawater | place: Mediterranean Sea | collected 2009
TGATTTTTTCATCGTAGCTCTACCGCCGTTCAATCATGCAAGACGCCTAAAATAATTTATTAAATCAACCTTAGTGATAAATCCCAAAAAGATGTCGGCGTCAAAAATTATGGCCACTTTGCCTTCTTTCAGTAATCTTTGCACGTCATCTACAGACGCATTTTTTTGCAATACATCAAGATGAGTAGTCATGAATTTTGATGCAGGCATAGAGAATGCGGACCGATCATAACTTACTGTCTTTAATAAATCTTCTTCATCCAGCACCCCGACCAGAATACTGTCATCAATCACGGGAATCTGAGACACATCTGCTGAACGCATGCGATTGTAGGCTGTAATCAATGTATCGGCACTTGTGACAGCAATCATCTCACCTGCATCCGCCCTGAGGTTTATGAGATCTACTAAGTCACCAGAAAATATTTTTTCCGATAAGTCATTATCATGAAGCCAGGACTTGTTATATGCCTTAGAGAGGTATTTGTTCCCAGTATCACAGACAAAAGTTACTACCCGTTTTGCAACTTTTTGCTTTTTACACCATTTCACGGCGCCAGCAATCAACGTTCCGGTAGATGATCCCCCCAAAATCCCCTCTCTCTTTAGCAAGATATCGAGCGCCTGAAACGCTTCTTTGTCAGAGACCACGACTGCATCATCCGTTAAAGAGAGATTAAGATTGTCTGGTATGAAATCTTCACCAATGCCCTCAACTAACCACGATCCACCTTCATAACAGTAGTGTCCTTTGACCACCGCATCGGCCACAATGGAACCCTCTGGATCAGCGACAACCATTTCAATTTGTGGGTTTTTTTCCTTTAAGAACTCCGCTAAGCCCGTAATTGTGCCCCCCGAGCCCACGCCAGTCACCACTGCGTCAATATCACAATCCATTTGACGCCAGATTTCTGGTGCTGTCTGTGTTCGATGTGCCGCAGGATTACTCGGATTTGAAAACTGATTAGCAAGGAAACTATCTGTGGTATCAGAAGCGATTGCTCTAGCGAGGTCTTGATAGTATTCAGGATGACCTTCAGGAACATCAGAGCGAGTCATTACGACACTTGCTCCCAAGCCCTCCAGGTGGAAAATCTTTTCTCGACTCATTTTATCGGGGATTACTAAGATGACTCGGTAGCCTTTTAAAGCACCAACAAGGGCAAGGCCAATGCCAGTATTTCCGGCTGTTGCTTCAATTATGGTGCCACCAGGTACTAGCTGACCTGACCTCTCAGCATCTTCTATGATAGACAGGGCGATGCGATCCTTAATCGAGCCACCAGGGTTCTGCAATTCAAGCTTGACGTAAAGTTCACAAGGACCTGTGTCAAATGAACTTAATTTCAAAATCGGCGTGTCGCCAATCAAGTCCAAAATAGAGAGGCTAACGTCAGAACTCATAGCTCGCTTTTCCTAGAAAACTGGTTTAGTCGAAGACATGTTTGATTATGATCGTTTCAGACCGATCCGGGCCAGTCGAAATCAGGTCGATTGGAGCTCCGATTAAAGTTTCAACACGCTTAACATATCTCTTGGCATTCTCCGGCAGGCTTTCGAAATCACTAGCGCCAGCGGTCACTGCACTCCAGCCTGGCAGTATCTCGTACTTGGGCACTATGTTTTTATACTCGTCAAAGCGCTGCGGAGCTTCCGCGGGTGTTCCATCCGGATGCTCATAATCTACACAGATATTAACAGACTCCATTCCATCCAAGACGTCCAGCTTGGTCAGGCAAATAGTTGATATGCTATTTATAGAAACTGCTTGCCTGAGAGCAACTACATCTATCCAACCGCACCTACGTTCTCGGCCAGTTGTAGTTCCAAATTCCCGTCCTTTTTCACCCAAATATTTCCCTGTATTGCCCTTGAGTTCGGTAGGAAAAGGTCCAGACCCAACGCGAGTAGTATAAGCCTTTGTTATACCCATAACCTCACTCAAGTAAAGAGGCCCAAAACCTGTTCCTGAAGATGCTGCTCCTGCCGTTGTGTTGGAAGATGTTACAAAAGGATAAGTTCCGTGATCAATGTCCAAAAGGCAACCTTGAGCTCCCTCAAAAAGTATGTTTTCGCCCGACTCGCGACTGCGGAGCAGCAATTGCGACACATTGCTCCTCATCGGCAATAATTTTTCAGCCCAAAAATATGAAGAATCCAGCAGTTTCTGATATTCTACTGCATCTTTGGAGTAATAACGTATGAGTGAAAAATTGTGATAATCCAGCAACTCCCGTAACTTCTCTGCAAAAAGGCCCATGTCGGACAGATCGCTTAACCTCAAGCCGCGGCGCGCAACTTTATCCTCATATGCCGGGCCAATACCCCTTCCTGTAGTTCCAATTTTAGCCTCACCACGAGCCGTTTCTCGAGCGTTATCAAGTGCGACATGGTACTCCATAATTAGAGGACAATTGCCCGATATGTGCAAACGCGATCTAACGTCTATGCCTCTGCCCTCAAGCATCGCAATCTCAGACAGAAGTGCATCTGGGGCTAACACCACCCCGTTTCCAATCGCACAAGCCACATCATGTCTTAAGATCCCCGAAGGGATCAGATGAAGTGCAGTTTTTTCTCCAGAGATAACCAATGTATGTCCGGCATTGTGACCACCCTGAAACCGCACTACTAAAGCTGCTTTGTCGGTGAGCAAATCAACTATTTTTCCCTTACCCTCATCACCCCACTGAGAGCCCACAACTACTACACTTTTACCCATATCTTTTCTTCAACTGCCATTTAACCAGGAATATTTGTCCCATACTAAGCTAATTTTTTAACGGAAAAGTGACCATTTTCCTTCACAAGCTCACGATCACAATTAATTTCGGTCAAATCTCTCTTATTAGCGGAAAAAACTTGTATAACCCGCTCTCCATCTTTTCTGAGCCGATCCACCTCCTCAAGGAATTCTTCATCTTGGCCCTCCGGGAAGAAGATGCCGGGCTTTTTCTCAGCAGCTTCTGAGGATGCGCTCATAAGCGAATCCAAATCAAAAGCAAATCCGGTTGCGGGACGAGACCGGCCGTAAACTTCACCGATGTGATCATAACGCCCCCCATTTCCCAAAGCCTTACCATAACCCGATCTGTAGGCCGCAAAAACCAAGCCGGTATGATAGCCGTAACCTGGCGACTCACCCAAATCAAAGTATAATCTCGCTCCTGCATTTTCTATAGCGGCGGCCACCGTGATCAGTTGTTCGAGACCATCGATCACCTTTTTCGGGGCACCTTCAAGTTTTTGTTTTGCCGCATCTAAAATTTCAACACCACCAATTAAATCAGGAAGCAACAACAACCACTCAGACAGCTTCTCATCGTCAACATTTTTAGGAACCCATTGTTGCAACTCGCGCATAGCTTTTCGCTGCAGCAAATCGTAAAATTCATCCTTCTTTTCGTCTCCCAACTTGGCAGCAGCCAGCAGACCACCGCAGATATCGACGTGTCCTAGGTCGAGGCATATGTTTTGTATGTTGTTGATCGCGAGACTCTTTAAAAACAACCTCAACACCTCAATGTCAGCGTTTATGCAACTCTCACCAAATAATTCCAAACCGATTGAAATGGGCGAACGAGATGAGAGAGCATCGCGAGCTCGCGTATGAAGCACGGTACCCGCATAACACAATCTCGAAGGTCCCTTTGTGCGCAGGCTATGGGCGTCTATTCTGGCAATCTGAGGAGTTATGTCTGGACGAACACCCATAGTTTTCCCGCTCAAAGGGTCGACCATCCTAAAAGTCAGCAACTCTAGGTCTTCTCCCGAAGCGCTGTGAAGGGAATCAGTAAATTCCAACATTGGGGGGATTACTAAATCGTAACCCCAACTCCCAAACAGCTTTAACATACGACCACGAATGGTTTCTAAAAGACGTGCTTGGGCCGGCAAAATATCCTGTACGCCGTCCGGCAATATCCATCGATTTGAATTAACCATAACTTCCTCTTGAGGAAAAGTGATGTCTTCTAACGCATTAAGATTAGCATGCTCAAACCAAACAACATACTCGTTAAACCTATGGTTCGAATGGAGCGCTGATCGGACGAGGAAATTGTGAAAAGTATCGATTGCCAGCGTTCAGGCATCAAAAATGGTAAAACACCCTCAAACACCAGCATCAAACCGACGGCTCTAATCATATCCTCTAGCACTAATGCCTCCCTCCAAAGGGGCAAACTGTTATCTGACCGTTTTCTACTGTTTGGCTACTCCTTGGCTACGAACAATCAAACCGCTATGGTAAGTTTTCAAGGCACTTGGTATCTCAAGAACCATCCTGATTCTTCAAGTATTTGAAGAAGTCACTATCTGGCTCAACCAACATAATATCTCCTTTATTTGAAAAGGCCGATTTGTATGCATTCAGGCTACGCATAAATGCATAGAACTCCTGATCTTGACTGAACGCATTGGCATAAATTCCAGCGGCCTCCGCGTCGCCCTTGCCTCGAAGTTGTTCCGCATCCCTGTAAGCATTGGCCAGTTCGATAGTGCGTTCTCGATCCGCCGAAGCTCTTATTTTTTCTGCTTGTTCCTTTCCAGTCGATCTCAGCTCGGTTGCTTCTTTTGTCCTCTCGGCCGTCATCCGACGGTATACTTGGTTGCTTACCTCAGACGGAAGGTCAATTCTTTTGACACGAACATCTACCACCTCCATTCCAAGATTCTGCAAAACCGTTTCATTCAGCCCTCGGGTAATGTTCGTCATCAGTTCTTCTCTTTCACCTGAGACCACTTCTTTTAGGGTTCGATCACCAAACTGGTTACGCAACCCTTCATTTACCCTATTTGCAAGCCTATTTTGGGCTACAGATTCAATCCCACCGGTCGCCTTGTAATATATTCCAACATCTTGAATACGCCACTTGGCATAGGAATCAACGATAAGACGCTTCTTTTCACTGGTAAAGAAGGAATCTGGTTGAGCGTCAACTGTCAGAATGCGCCCGTCGAATATGCGAACTTGCTCAGCAAAAGGGATTTTGATATGAATACCTGGTTGTAAATCATCATCCACCAGCTTACCAAACTGCAATTTCACTCCACGCTCAAATTCCGTGATCACAAAAAGACTATTGGCCAGAACTGCTAGAAAAAGCGAAAATATCAGCAATAATTTTGTCAATTTACTCATCTTCTTCCCTCCCCTTGTCTCAGGCCACTGCGCTGCATTCTGTCAACCACCTGATCCACCACGCTATTGAGATTTTCGTCTGTCAAACCCGTGCTCCTTTTTGATGTGTCTTGCGTTTGCATCAACTTATCAAGCGGCAGGTACAACATATTGTTACCACCTTTCGTATCCAAAAGCACTTTGGTGCTATTCGTCATGACGCCCTCTAGCGCATCGAGGTAGAGCCGCTCTCTCGTGACAACCGGCGCTTTCTGATACTCAGTGTACAGCGACAGAAAACGTTCGGTTTCACCTTGGGCTTTTGAGACAACTTGCGACTTATAACCCTCAGCCTCTTCTCTCAGCCGCTGCGCCTCTCCGCGCGCTTGCGGTATGATTCCATTATAGTATGCTTGTGCTTCACTAACGTACCTTTCAAGATCCTCGCGGGCTTCAATGACATCGTCATAAGCGGCCTGCACCTGAGTCGGAGGACGGGCCTCTTCAATGTTAATCTTGACAACGTTGATGCCACTATCATAAACGTTCAGATAGTCTTGAAGTTTGTCTTTGGTAGCTTGGCCAAGGCGCTCCCTTTCCGTTGTAATAATCTCATCGAGCCCCGACCCACCCACCACATGACGCAAGGCACTGTCGGTGGCTTGCTGCAACGTGATTTCAGGATTTTTAATGTTTAGCACGAAGGCTTGGGCATCGGCAACGTTATATTGAACGGTTAAAGACAGCTCCACAATGTTTTCATCCTCGGTCAACATCAAACCCCTAGCAGAGTATTGGCGCTCTTCAGTTACCCTAACAGTGATAACCGAATCAATCAAAGGAGGATTCCAATGCAAGCCAGGCCCCACGGTTCCAGCATACTTGCCCAACCGAAGTATTATGGCCTGTTCCTTTTCATCGATTTGATAAGTGCCTGCCAAGACCCAAAGGGCTGTAATTGCAGCCAAGGCTGTGTAAAATATCGACTTCCCTCCAAAACCTCCGGGACTTTCCCCGCCCGAACCGCCTCCAAATCCAAAGCCACCAAACTTCTCTTTTAACTTCCGCAACGCTTCGTCAATATCTGGGGGCGCATCGTTGCCTCGCTGCCCACCCCAGGGATCTTTACCCCCTCCTTGATCGTTCCATCCCATAAATTATCTCCATTCGCCTCTTTAAGTTTGAGTTGCTTAAATCATCAAGCCATTCACAATCCCGAAATTCAAAAACTTTGCCTGTAAAATTGGTTCCAGTCTGGTAATTAAAAAGTTTACGCCCGCTTTAGGCTAAGAATTCCAGTCAGCATTAGTATACATATGAATATGATTAATGCAGAATTCAGCCGAATTTTTTTAAATGTAAATCCCCGAAAATTTTAAGCTGATAATTGATTCAGCCTTAAACGGCTAGCAATCGCTAATCTCAGATCTTCTATCCCTGCACCCGAGAGGCCGGACAAATGAACAGAAATTGGTGTACCCTTTGCATCTCGATCTAAACGAGGATCTACGGACTCTATTATATCAGTTTTGTTGTATACCATCAGTGATGGGATATTTTGCGCTCCGATTTCGGCCAACACATCATTGACTCGTCTGATACTTAGATTGACATCTTTCGCAGTCAAATCTACCACATGAAGAAGAAGAGAGGCCTGACGTACTTCTTCCAGGGTCGCTCTAAATGCATCAATCAATCTATGCGGCAAGTTACTAATAAACCCAACTGTGTCGGCAAATATCACTGGCCCATAATTCCCTATGTGGCCCTTCCGCATGGTGGGGTCAAGAGTAGCAAACAGTTGATTTTTGACATATACATCCGCCCGCGTCAATTTGTTAAACAACTGAGATTTACCAACGTTAGTATAACCTACAAAGGACACCACTGGCAGCCCAGAACGTTGTCTTCTCTGTCTATTTTGTTCTCGTTGCTTTTGCACTTTAGATAAGCGACTTTTGATGGTCGAAACTCGCTTTCTAATCAGGCGTTTATCAAACTCTAATTGTGTTTCGCCTGGGCCTCTGGTTCCAATCCCCCCCTGTTGCCGTTCTAAATGAGTCCAGCCCCGAATTAACCGTGAAGACAGGTGCTGCAGTTGTGCCAACTCTACTTGGAGTTTCCCCTCGTGTGTTCGGGCCCTTTGAGAAAAAATATCAAGTATCAGCGAGGTCCTATCGACCACCTTGCAGCATAATTTGATTTCTAAGTTGCGCTCTTGGCTCGCTGAAAGATTATGATTGAAAAGAACAACCTCAGCCGAATGCTCGCGGACAGACGTTGCAATCTCGACAAGTTTTCCGCTGCCCACAAACCATCTCGGGTCTGGCGCCACCCTGGACCCTGAGATAACTTTTGCAGTAAGGCAACCAGCGGACTGAACCAGACTTTCGAATTCCTCCAGGTCCTCTTGCTCGCTTTGATCGGCTAGATTCAAATGAACCAGTAATGCACGCTCTCCACCAGAATGACGTTCTAGAAATAGCGCCACGCGCTTCTAAAACTGATCATCGTCAAGGGCGCTTGGATAGTCGTCTTCCTCAGCATCGTGTTGTGTCGATGCGGATGGTCCGATGTTCGGTTGAGGCAATTTCACCGCTCGCGACGGAACAATAGTCGAGATGGCATGCTTGTATACCATTTGACTGATATTATTCTTGAGCAAAACAACAAATTGGTCAAAGGACTCTATATGGCCTTGGAGCTTAATACCATTCACTAAAAAGATTGAAACCGGAGTTTTTTCTCTCCGCAGGACGTTAAGAAAAGGGTCTTGTAAGTTTTGCCCTTTGGACATCAAGGTTCTCCTTTGTTTAAAACGAAATAATCAAAAAATAGGCATGGCTTGAGAGCACTTAATCTTGTAACGCCTCAATTCACGGTACAACTTAGTCTACGAAAGAAGAGATTGGGGTTCTCGCAAGTATTTTCAACCATTCGTCGACGATTTTTTTTGTAGACAATAACTTTTTTCCATCATCCAAAGGGACGATTTCCAACCCGTCCCAACCACGCATCCATGTCAGTTGCCGTTTTGCCAGTTGCCGAGTTGCTACTATCCCTCGGCGCACTGCTTCGTCCAAGTTAGTCTCTCCGTTACAGAAGCTCCATAATTGGCGGTAACCAACAGATCTGAGGGCGGGTAGATCGCTGCTTAAATTTCCTCGACCATAAAGATCCCTAACTTCCTCAACAAAACCGCCAGCGATCATTTGCAAAAATCTCTTTTCAATTTTGTCATGCAATAAACCTCTTTGAGTGGGCATCATCCCAAACTGATAGACGGAATATTTCTTTCTAAAATTATAGCTTTTACGATCTCTCCACCATGATGAGATTGGTATTCCTGTGCTTTTGTGTACCTCAAGGGCTCGAATAATTCTCTGCTTTTGATGTGGATGAAGTCGTTTGGCAATGATTGGATCAACGTGCTGCAATTCCGCATACAAACTTTGTATTCCATGGTTCTTTATTTTTAACTCTAACTCCCCTCTAATCAAGGCATCCGCAGCTGGCAACTTGGACAATCCGTTTAAAAGCGAATTGAAGTACATCATGCTCCCGCCTACTAAAACGGGTATTTTACCATCCGCAACTATGGATTCAATTGCCTCAAGGGAGTCCTCAACAAACCGTGCCGCTGAGTAAATTTCTGTTGGTTCCACAATGTCAATTAACCAATGTGGGATTTGATTCAGCTTTGCCGTTGAGGGCTTTGCGGTGCCGATGTTCAAGTGCCGATAAACTTTTACTGAGTCCACACTTACTATTTCAGCTGGGAATCGTTTGTGAAGATTTAACATCAAATCGGTCTTTCCGCATGCCGTGGGACCCAATAGAAAAATGATCGGAGAACGTTCGCTGGAGTTAAGCCTGTTCTCGCCCTCCGCCATCTACCGACCTCTTAAAAAAAGTTTATCCAACGCCTCTAGGTCAAACTCACACCATGTGGGTCGTCCATGGTTACATTGACCGCTTCTCTCTGTTATTTCAATATCGCGTAGTAATGCATTCATCTCGGCTATCATTAACTTGCGGTTAGCTCGCACTGAACCATGACATGCCATTGTGGAGAAAATCTCATAGATTTCGTGCCGAATTCTGTCTGAGGAACCATACTCAGCGAGATCTGACAAAACATCTCTAATCAAATCAGATACGTCTGAATCTCTGAGAACAGCTGGTATTTCCCTGACAACGACAGCATCAACTGAGGTCCTGTCGACGATTATTCCTAGTTTTTCAAAAACCTCGGGTAACTGCTCACAGATATCAGCTTCAGTCTCGCTCACCGTTACATTTTCTGGAATCAACAATGGCTGTGAAACCAGTGTGTTGGTCTCAAAACCCTGTTTCATTTTTTCGTAGAGAATTCGTTCATGAGCAGCATGCATATCGACAAGTATGAGCCCCCTTGCATTCTCAGCCAAAATATACACACCTTTCAATTGGGCTAGTGCGAACCCCAAAGGTGGAACTTCTTTAGCATCATCGGCCCGCGAGGCCGCGACACAACCCGAAGAATACAGTTCCGACAATGTCTGGGCACTCGAAATTCGGTTTGCCAAAATTTGAGCCGTTGAGGAGTTGAATGCAAGCGGTTCGTTATGCACAAGTTCTGGATGAGTTTCAATTTGGTAATCATTAGACTTAACCCTCTTATTGACAGGGCGAATATCGGCTAACGCTTGATGGAGCGTTTGACAGATAAACCCGTGAATGGCGCGGCTCTCTCTAAACCTTACTTCACTTTTGGAGGGATGAACATTCACATCCACATCCGCGGACGAAATTTCTAGATATAGGACAAAAGCCGAATTTCTGCCACTATAAATCACATCCTTATAAGCTTGACGCACTGCATGTGAAACCACCTTGTCACGAACGCTTCGTCCATTAACAAAAAAATACTGCAAA
>MDTB01129384.1_pt1 | contig 10042 bp, 6 predicted proteins | sample 811161 | NCBI WGS metagenome assembly MDTB01 (sample SAMN05326650, study PRJNA326480) | marine metagenome | isolation source: seawater | place: Mediterranean Sea | collected 2009
GACTGATTAATTTTTTTGGAGGATTGAATATTGTTGTATCCGTATATTCTTAATATTTCTTCTATTACGTCAGCTTCCCTTGTAACATCATTTCTGTAGCTGGGTATTGATATGCCAAGATTGGATTCAGTTATACTGTTAACTTTAATATCTAGAGAACTTATAATATTTTTGATGATTTCTTTGTCAATTTTTTGACCGATAATATTTTCGATTTTATCAAAACCTAAAATAATCTGAATATCTTTAATAGGTTTTGGATATAAATCAATTAAATCACTTGAAACAATTGAATCTTTACACACTTCTTTAATCATTAATACAGCTCTTTTAAGAGCATACTTTGAAATATTTGGATCAACACCTCTTTCAAATCTATAGGATGAATCTGTGCTTAAATTATGATGTTTAGCACTTTTTCTTACCGAAATCGGATTAAAAAATGCACTTTCTAAAAATATTGAAGTAGTTTTTTTAGAGATTCCTGAATCAATTCCTCCAAAAATACCAGCTAGACACAGTGGTTTTTTTGAATCAGAAATGGTTAAATCATGAGTGCTAAGGGTTCTTTCAATATCATCCAGGGTTTTAAATTTTATTTCTTTTTTGTACTTTTTTACATTAATTGTTTGATCTTCAATTTTATCATAGTCAAAAGCGTGTAGTGGTTGTCCTATGTCATGTAGAATATAGTTGGTTATATCTACTATGTTATTTATAGGTGTAAGTCCTATTGAAATGATTTTATTTTGAAGCCATTTTGGAGACTCTTTAACCGTAATATTATCCATAATAATCCCACAATATCTGGGTGCTAAGCTATTATCATCAACATTAATTTTAATTTTTTTTGTTCTACTGTCAACTATAAAATTACTAACAGATGTTGTTTTAAGTTCAATATTATTTCCTTCATGTAATAGTCTAGCTCTTAAATCTCTAGCAGTTCCATAATGACTCATTGCATCAGCTCTATTAGGGGTTAATCCTATATCATAAATCCAATCACTCTCAATATTGTAAATTTCAGCTAGCGGTATACCGGCTTTATATTTATCATCAAAAATCATTATACCTTGATCAAATTCGCCTAGATTTAGTTCGTCCTGACCACAAATCATCCCATTGCTAACTTCTCCTCTAATTTTACTTTTTTTAATTTTCAGCTTTTCATTATTGGGGAATAACGTTGTTCCGGTAGTAGCAACGGCTACAGTTTGGTTTTTGTCAACATTAGGCGCACCACAAATAATTTGAAGTAATTCATTCTGGCCTATATCTACCATGGTTATTTTTAACCTGTCAGCATTAGGGTGTTTTTTGATTGATTTTGTTTTACCTATTACAACACCTTCAAGTCCGCCTGGTATTGACTCAAACCTTGATATTCCCTCGACTTCAAGTCCGAGAGAAGTTAATTTTTCACCAATTGCTATGTAATCCTCTTTAAAATCTAGGTATTCTTTGAGCCAGTTGTAGGAAATTTTCATTTAAGATAAAATCAATTAATAGCAAATATAACAATACTGACAATCTAATAAAATCAAAACTTTTTTATTATAATAATATTTTTGAATTATATTTAATACATGAGTAGGTTTTTAAATTTATTGTTTGTTTTGCTTTTTTTTTCATGTTTTAATGAAAATGATAATCTACCCACTGATTATTTAGGTTTTTTGAAAGCAAATGATTCTATTAATATTCCATTTAATTTCAATTTAAACGACTCATTGATGATTATTAGGAATTCAAGAGAAAACATTTACTTATCAATTTCAAATTCAAATGATTCAATCAAGGTTAATTCACCTTTTTTTGAAGATTTTTTGATGTTTGTTAAGTTTAAGGATTCGTTTAACGGGTTTTATTATAACAAAAGCTTGAAAAGAAAAATTCCGTTTTTTGCTAAACCAGGTTTATATAGATTTAATTTTAACGCAAATGATTATAAGAATTTTGACGGAAACTGGAAGATGGTTTTTAACTATGATGATGATGCTTATGACGCTGAATTGATGGTTTTACAGTACAAAAATAAAATAAGTGGAACAGTAAGGACTGAGACAGGTGATTATGGCTTTATGCAGGGGGTGGTAAGCGGTAAAAAAATAAGTATATCAAATTTTAATGGATATAGGGGTTATATGATTAATGGGAATCTTGATAATGACACAATAAGAGGGAATTTATATCGAGGGAATTATGATGTAAAAAAGTTTATTGCTTACAAGGATGTTGATTTTAAACTATCTGACCCCTACGAATTGACTAAAATCAAAACAGGGTATGAAAATTTTATTTTTAGTTTTAAAAATTCTGATGGAGAACTAATAAGTAATTCAGACGAAAAATTTAATGATAAGGTTAATTTAATACAAATCATGGGTTCTTGGTGTCCTAATTGTCTTGACGAGTCTAAGTATCTTTCAGAATTAAGTAAAAAATATAATGAAATCTCGATTGTCTCAATTGCATTTGAATTTGCCAATTCTGAGCAGAAAGCAATTGATAATATTAAAAAACTTAAAAATACACTCAAACTAGATCATGATATTTTAATAGCTCAGTATGGAACAAGTAGTAAATTAGATGCAGTTCAAAAACTCCCATCGTTGGATACATTAATCTCTTACCCAACTTTGATAGTGGTTGATAAAAATAAGAACGTTAGGAGAGTTCATACCGGATTCAATGGACCAGCAACTGGGAAAAATTATTATGATTTTAAGAACGAGTTTGAGGGTTTTTTAGAAAAACTTATTATGGAATAGTTTCAGCTTATATATTCCCAGATATCTTTTTTTTTGATTATCATTTCTAAGTTTTTGAGAATAACCAGGTTGTTTTCATTTTCAAGTCTTGGGTCCTTTGACATGATTTTTTCAACTAATTTCCTAATCTTTAGAATTAACCTGCTATCAGAAACAAGGTTGGTAATTTTTAGTGGCATTTCACCGCTTTGTTGGGTGCCCATAATATTTCCAGGACCTCTTAATTCCAAGTCCTTTTCAGCAATTATAAAACCATCATTAGTTTTTTCCATAGTTTCCATTCTTATTTCACTATCCTTAGTTTTCTTGTATCCAGTAATCAAAAAACAATAGCTTTCATGTTTTCCTCTTCCAACTCTACCTCTGAGCTGATGAAGTTGAGATAATCCAAATCTTTCAGCACTTTCAATAATCATAACAGTTGCGTTTGGAATATCAACACCGACCTCGATAACAGTTGTGGATACCAATATTTGAGTTTTATTTTCAATAAATCTTTGCATTTCATATTCCTTATCTTCATTATTCATTTTACCATGAACAATTGAGATTTGATACTTTGGCATCGGAAAATCACGAGAAAATGTTTTATATCCATCTAAAAGGTCCTTAAAATCAAGTTTTTCACTTTCTTTTATAAGAGGGTATACCACATATGCTTGTCTACCCTTATCGATTTCTTTTTTTAAAAAATCTAGTAGTTTTAGTCTGTCTCTTTGAGTTTGGTGAAAAGTTTTAATGTATTTCCTCCCTGGCGGTAGCTCATCAATAATAGACATGTCAAGATCTCCATAAACTGACATTGCTAGTGTTCTTGGAATTGGTGTTGCAGTCATGATTAATACGTGTGGGGGAAATTTATTTTTATGCCATACTTTGCTTCTTTGAGCGACTCCAAATTTATGCTGTTCATCAATAATTGCTAAACCCAAATTTTCAAACTTAACACTGTCATAAATTAACGCATGGGTGCCAATAAGCAGGTCAATTTTGCCTTGACCAAGGCTTTCTTTTAGTTGTTTTTTGTATAAACTCTTACTTGACCCTGTAAGTACTTTTATATTGATATTCAATACTTTACATATATCTTTAAATTTATTATAATGTTGATATGACAAAATTTCAGTAGGAGTTATGATACATGCTTGGAATCCGTTTCCAATAGCAATTAATGCAGACATAAAAGCAACAATTGTTTTACCTGATCCAACGTCACCTTGAAGAAGTCTATTCATTTGTGCACCGCTACCCATATCATTTCTAATTTCCTTAATTACCCTTTTTTGAGCATTGGTAAGTTTAAACTTTAAATGATTTTTATAAAAATTATCAAAGTTATCTCCAATTTTTTCAAAAGTATAGCCTTTGATCTTTTGCTTCCTCAAAATATTTTTTTTGATTAGTCTAATTTGTAGATAAAAAATTTCTTCAAACTTTAGTCGATTAATAGCCTGTTTTAATTCAGACAATGTTCTTGGCTTATGAATGCCTATAATGGCTTGAAGCCTACCTGTTAATTTGTACTTTTTTAGAATATATTCAGGAAGATTCTCTTTAATATCTTTATTTATATTGAAAAGTAGCTCCTCGATTAATTTTGAAAACACCTTATTGGTTATACCTTTTTTGTTTAAATTCTCAGTTGAGGGATATACTCCAAATAAGCTTGTTCTTTTTTTAAGATTATTTTCATTATAAAACTCAAGCTCAGGATGAGGTATAGATTTAATCCCTTTGAAATCATTAATTTTCCCAAAAAGTATATATTTTGTGTTTGATTTAATCGAATCTACTAGCCATTTATTGGTTTTAAACCATACTAGTTGTATCCGTCCAGTTTTATCATAAAAATCAGCTATTAATCTTTTCTTTGAGCCTATCCCAACTTCTTTAATTTCCTTAATGGTCCCAATTAGTTGTATTTCAGAATCGGTTGAGTTTATTTCTGAAATCTTATGATATCTAGTTTTATCTATATATCTGTATGGAAATTGAAACAATAAATCTTTAAAATTTAATATTTTGAGTTCGTCTTTAATGAGTTTGGCCCTATTAGGCCCAACCCCTTTTAAAAACTCAATTGAAGTATTTAAGATATCATTGTTCATAATCTTAAATTTAAGATTTTTTACTTATTGATTTTGTTTATAACTAACTAAATTTATAGCGGTTTTTCTTTCAAACTATATTTAATTTAACACTAAAATTTTCATTTGAGCGATTTTTTAAATAATCTGAACACATCGCAGTTAGAAGCCACTCTTCAAATGAATGGCCCCATGATTGTTATTGCGGGAGCGGGATCTGGTAAAACCAGAGTTTTAACTTATAAAATTGCTTATTTAATGACTCAAGGGGTAGATCCTTTCAATATTCTAGCATTAACTTTTACTAATAAAGCTGCTAAGGAAATGAAAGAAAGAATTGCAAATATCGTCGGTGGTGAAGCTAAAAATCTATGGATGGGAACTTTTCATTCGGTTTTCGCCAGAATATTGAGAATTGAAGCACATAAGATTGGCTACACATCAAATTTTACCATTTATGACTCTGATGATTCTCAGAAACTGGTTGCCAGAATAATCAAAGAATTGAACTTAGATAAAGAACAGTATAAGTATAAAATTATTTTTTCAAGGATTTCATCTATGAAAAATAATTTTATCTCCTCTAATGACTACATTAACGATGATGAAATGTTGTTGTCTGATAAAATTTCAAACAGACCAAAATTTCATGAAATTTATAAACAATATGTAGAAAGATGTTTTAAGGCTGGTGCTATGGATTTTGACGATCTTCTGCTAAAAACTAATGAACTTTTAAATAGTTATCCTGATACTTTATCAAAATATCAAAATATTTTTAGATATATACTGGTAGATGAGTACCAGGATACAAATCATTCTCAGTACTTAATTATTAGGTCACTTTCAGATAAATTTCAAAACATATGTGTTGTTGGAGATGATGCGCAGAGCATATATAGCTTTAGAGGAGCTAACATAAATAATATCTTAAATTTCCAAAAAGATTTTCCTGATTCAAAACTTTTTAGACTAGAACAAAACTACAGATCAACAAAAAACATAGTAAATGCTGCAAACAGTATCATTGAATATAATCAAAAAAGGTTAAAGAAAAATGTATGGACTAATAACGAGTCAGGAGAAAAAATAAGCGTAAATAAATTATTAACAGATGGTGAGGAGGGAAGGTTTGTTGCAAGTTCTATTTTTGAGAATAAGATGCAATTTCAGATGCAAAATTCCGATTTTGCTATTTTATACAGAACAAATGCGCAATCACGTTCATTTGAAGATGCATTAAGAAAAAAAAATATTCCTTATCGGGTTTACGGTGGTCTATCTTTTTACCAGAGAAAAGAGATAAAGGATGTTCTGGCATATTTAAGATTATTAATTAATAATGACGATGAACAAGCTTTTAAAAGGATTATAAATTTTCCGGCAAGAGGAATCGGTTTAACTACATTAAATAAGATATCAATAGAAGCTAAAAACAAATCTGTTTCTGATTACACATTTCTGAAAAATTATTCAAAGTCATCCTCTATTTTGAACAATTCAACAAAAAATAAGTTATTAGACTTTGTTGTCATGATTGAGTCAATAAAAACTAAATTAGCATCATTAGACGTATTTGATATTACAAAAGAGGTATTGAAGCAATCAGGACTCTATAATCTTTATAAAAATGACGAATCTTTAGAGGGAATTAATAGAATTCAAAATATTGAGGAGCTTCTCAACGGAATTAAAGATTTTGTTGAAAATAATGATCAAGTTTCAGTTTCAACATTTTTACAAGACGTTGCGTTAGCTACAGATCAAGATAATGAAAGCAACGATAATAATAAGGTTTCTTTAATGACAATACATCTGGCTAAGGGTCTTGAATTTTCGTTTGTTTATATTGTTGGGCTAGAAGAAAATTTATTTCCTAGCGCAATGAATTTAAATTCAAGAACCGAGTTGGAAGAGGAAAGAAGACTATTTTATGTGGCATTAACCAGAGCTGAGAAAAAGATATACCTTTCTTATGTATTATCAAGATATCGTTGGGGAAAACTTGTTGATTCAGAGAAAAGTAGATTTATAGATGAGATAAAAGAAGAGTATGTAGAAAAAAACGTAATTGAAAGTAAGGGTGCAAGGGCTTTTTTTAAAGATGAAGGTTATAAAAAGGTAGGAGTTAGATTTCATAAACTACAAAAAAAACCTACATCAAATTTTATAAAAATTAAATCTTCAAGAACAAACTCTAACCTTTTTGACTCTAAATTAATTGTTGGAAATATTGTAATACACGAGAGATTTGGTAAGGGTATGGTTATTTCAATAGAAGGAGTTGGTGGTGACAGAAAGGCTGAAATTAAGTTTGAAAAAAATGGCAAAAAGAAATTATTACTAAGGTTCTCAAAACTAGAAATAATTTCATAAAAAAAACCCACTCAAAGTGGGTTTTTTAATAATTTTTATATGAAATTTAATTTGTTAAGTTTTGCATTTCTTTTTCTATCATATCATAAAACTGATCAATTTTTGGCATGACAATTATTCTCGTTCGCCTGTTGGTAGCTCTGTTCTCCGGAGTATTATTATCAACTAAAGGATCATAATAACTCCTTCCTGCTGCTATTAATCTTCCAGAATTTACGTCAAGATCCTCTAACACCCTAACAATTGAAGTCGCTCTTTTAACACTTAAGTCCCAATTATCAACAAGCACACCTCTTTCATATGACCTGCTATCCGTATGACCTTCAACCATACATTCAAAATCAGGCTTTCCGTTAACAACGGTTGCAACTTTACCTAGAATTTCCTTAGCTCTTTCTGAAACTTCATAACTTCCTGACTTAAATAATAATTTATCTGATAAGGATATGAAGATAACTGCTTTATCAACACTAACTTCAATATCAGGATCGTTTATACCAATCTCTTTTTTTAGACTGGTTACAAGTGCAAATGTCACACTATCTTTTCTGTTTAATGCGTCTTGAATTCGGGTAATCTTTAAGTCCTTTTCTTTCATACTTTCAAGAGTTCTTTCTAAGTTCTCAGCACCCTTGGTTGTTAACTCGAGATAATCTTGACTTTGGATAAATAGCTGATCATTTCTTCTCTTTAAATCAGAAAGTTGATCTTTGTAAGCATTAGCTAATGTTTCAGAAGTAGACTTTTCTTCCAAGCATGCATTTAATTTGATAGTTGCAGTATTTAGTAGATCTTGTGTTTTCTTATGCCTGTTTTCAAGCGAGGTATATTCTTTTTTACTGACACACGATGACATTATGAATAATGTAATTAAGCTTAAAAAAAATGTTTTTTTCATTTTATAATATTTTATGTTAAAAGTACTTAGTAAAAGTAGCAAAAAAAGAAATTTTTTTTTTAGATAATTTTAGCTTTTGTAAAATAGATATTCACAAATTATTGATCTAATTTTATAATGCTTTATTTCCCTTTTATTTCGTTTTCTAAATTTAATTAACAGGTTAATATTCTTGTAAAACGAAAAATATGCTTTAATTATTGCTGTGAAATGACTGAAACCCTTATCAAATAGAATATAAATTGCGGTAATTATATCAACAAAAAGTTTTTCAAAAAGAAGAAAGAATAAATTATTTTTTGAATTTTTTGTGATAGTATATAACATATTTCTGTAGTTAAAATATGTTTTATCAGGATTATTATGAGTCAATGTGCTGCCATTAGCATGATAAACAATAGAATTTGGATTAAAACTTATTTTATAACCATGATTTTGTAATCTCCAACATAGATCAATTTCTTCGAAATGAGCCCAAAAAGTTTCATCAAATCCGCTGAAGTCACTAAAAACACGATTCCTAATAAAAAAACAAGCTCCACAGGCCCAGAATATTTTCGTTGTTTTATCATATTGATTATTGTCTATTTCCACTTTGTTGTAAATCCTTCCATTACAGTAGGGGTATCCATATTTATCTAAAAACCCTCCAGCGGCACCTGCATAATCAAAATCTGATTTGTTATAGTAATCTCTAAGTTTAGGTTGAATTACCACAGTATCAGGTTCAGCTGCAAATTGTTTTAATATTTCTTCAGTCCAATTTTCAGTAACTTCAACATCATTATTTAAAAGACATAGTATGTCATCCTCTATTTTTTTCAGCCCAATATTATAACCCTTGGCAAATCCATGATTCTTATCCAATTTTATAATTTTTACTCTGTTAAAATTAGATCTTATAAATCCAACTGAATCATCAGTTGAGCCATTATCAATTAGATAAATATTATGAATTACAGGTGTATGCTTTATAACAGAGGGTAGAAACTTTTTTATCAAATTTTCACCATTCCAATTTAATATAACAACTCCTAGATTCATTTATTAGAAGGGATTTTTTTTAGGAATTCAATTTTGTTTTGAATATTATCTATTTTACAATAATAATGAATTATTCCATTTGTAACCATTAAAAATTTTGCATTTATAACTTGATTGTATCTTATAATTTGATCGAAGCTGCTTTGATCAATTTTTATATTTGGAGCTTTACATTCAACAAGTAATAAACATGATCCATCATTATCATAAACTAAAATATCAAATCTCTTATTTGTATTGTTTAGGGTAATCTTCTTTTCTACGGAAATTAAGCTCTTATTGAATTTTTTTTCTTTTTCGAGAAATCTTATGCAATTTTGTCTTACCCATTCTTCAGGTGTCAATTCGATAAATTTTTTTCTAATTTCATCAAAAATAAACCTCTTTTGACTAATTTTTTTTAATCTAAATTCATAATTTGGGAATGATAATTTTAACATAGATTTTTGATAATTGAATACTATTTCCGAAATAAAAAATGATATAAAAAATAAAAAATTTTCTCCTATATACCTTTTGATGGGTGAGGAGGAGTTTTACATAGACAATATAACTAATTTATTCATTGAAGATGTACTTACCAATGAGGAGAAACAATTTAACTTAAATATATTGTATGGAAAGGAAACATCAGTAGATCAAATAATATCTATTTGCAAAAAATATCCTTTGATGTCAAAATATCAAATTGTTTTGGTAAAAGAAGCTCAAGATTTATATAGAACTTTTGATGGTCTTATTGATTATTTCAAGAAACCTCTAGAGTCTACAATCTTAATCCTTAATTACAAGCACAAGTCGATTGATAAAAGAAAATCATTATTTAAAGAGCTTAAAAAAAACGCCAGAATTTTTGAATCAAA
>MDTB01183556.1_pt1 | contig 10042 bp, 9 predicted proteins | sample 811161 | NCBI WGS metagenome assembly MDTB01 (sample SAMN05326650, study PRJNA326480) | marine metagenome | isolation source: seawater | place: Mediterranean Sea | collected 2009
GAGTCGAACGGTATTGTCTGATTATCCACTCTTATATATTAAGTTGTACAAATATTCAATTGCAACATAAAAGTAAAAAATAATAACAATAACAGTTAATTGGTTCAAAAACGGAATACTAGTAGAAGAATTTATGATAAATAAACATATGTTAATGAATAACAAAACAGTAGCAAATTTGCCTTTATTGGAAACATTAATTTTTAAACCTTTAATTAATACATATAAAGAACCTACTAACACTAAAAATTCACGAAGTAAAATAGCATAAATTAAATTATTTGGGATAAATACATTTAACCAAAATAATAGAATAATAAAAACTATCCTATCTGTTAATGGATCTAGAATTATTCCTAATTCTGAAACAAGATTGTATCTTCTAGCAACAATTCCGTCTATTGAATCTGAGAGACCAATAGTGGCAATTATTACAACTAAAACAGATACATCAAAATCTTGAGGAGAATAATAGAAGAATAAGTAAATAGATAAAAAAAATCTAGATAAAGTAATTAAATTTGGAAGTAGAACTATATCCTTAAAGTTCAAAGAAGGCCTTTAATTTTATGAGTAGATACATAGTGTTGATTACCAGTATCGTATAACTCATCCTTATTATCACTTAGATTTTCAATATTTTCTAAATCTTGTTTTGATATCTCATATACTTTTCTCTCATATGTTGGATCTGGAACTGGGATTGATGAAATTAGACGCTTTGTGTATGGATGAATTGGATTTTTTAATAATTCTTCAGTTTCAGCTAATTCAACAATTTTACCATTGTACATTACTGCAATACGATCACACATATATCTTGCAACAGCAAGATCGTGGGTAATGTATAAATATGAAACATTTAAATCTTTAGCTAAGCTTACCATTAAGTCCATTATTGAAATTCGAATAGATACATCCAACATAGATGTAGGCTCGTCACAAATAACAAATTTTGGTTTCATGATTAAAGCTCTAGCAATTGCAACTCTTTGTCTTTGACCTCCAGATAACTCATGAGGATATCGACTAAGATAATTTTCAGGAGGAGTTAAGCCAACAGTTTTTAATATTTCGACAACAGCTTGTTCCCGTTCTTGATTTGTACCAATATTATGAATTATCAAGGGTTCTAGTATTGTATCTCTAATAGTCCACCTTGGGTTCATTGCTTCATAGGGATCCTGAAATATCATTTGAACATCTCTTCTAAAACTTTTAATCTGATCTTCACTTAAACCATCAATCGAAGTCATCGTGTTTTGATTTTGATCAAAAAACCTTATATCTCCATCAGTTTTTTCTTCTAACATAGTTATGCTTCTGGCAGTTGTAGTTTTTCCACATCCACTTTGTCCTACAAGTCCTAAACTTTTACCAGCTTCAATTTCAAAACTTATGTCATCAACTGCTTTTATACTATTTTTACCACTTTTTAAAAAACCTTTACTTATGTCAAAATAAGTTTTTAAATTTTCAATTTCTATTACATTTTTTTTCATAACCTATATACAATCCACACAACAATTGTCAACATAATGATCTGTGTTAATTTCTCTCAATCCCATTTCCAATACTTGATTTTTGCACTCTTCTGTAGGATTTGGACATCTTGGTGAGAATGTACACTTAGATATATCACCCATAAGACTTGGGGGTTCTCCATCAAGTGAATTTAGTTTTACTTTATCTCCGACTATGGATGGTGTAGAGTCAAGAAGTGCTTTAGTGTAAGAATGTCTTGGATTGGAAAATATTTCTTTTGTAGGTCCTTTTTCAACAATTCTTCCTGCATACATTACTCCCATATAATCTGTCATTTCAGCTATTACAGCTATATCATGTGAAATGTAAAGCAAACTAAGCCCTAGTTTGTTTTGTATTTTTCTTATTTCTTTTAATATCTGATCTTGAATAACCACATCTAAAGCTGTTGTTGGTTCATCGGCGATAATTAATTTAGGTTTACAAGACAAAGCTAATGCTATAACAGCCCTCTGTTTCATACCGCCCGAAAGTTCGTGTGGGTATCGATCAATAATCGAATTATCTAAACCTACTAATTTGAATAAATCTTGAATTGTTTCAGTATTTTCTTTTTTAGAATTATCAGGATAATGTTCTCTAATAGCTTCTCTTATCTGTTCACCAATTTTTATAACAGGATTCCATGCATTCATAGCGCCTTGAAATACAATACTAATACCAAACCATCGGACTTTTCTTAGTTCTTCTTCAGTAAGTGGTACTAAATCTTTCCCATCATAAATAATATTTCCTGAAATAATCTCTGCATTATCAGCTTGAAGCTGGAGTAATGACATAGCAACAGAAGTTTTTCCACAACCAGATTCTCCAACAAGTCCAAATGATGAGTTAACAGGTATATTAAATGATACGTTTTGTATCGCTTTTACATTACCTTCTAAAGTTCTGTACTCCATATTTAAATTCTTAACTTCTAGTATATTTTTCATATTATCTTCGTCTTAATCTTGGATTGAAAACATCATCAAGACCTCTACCTACTAAATAGAATCCACCAGCAAGCAACGTTACAGCTAGTCCAGCAGGTATAACTAACCACCAGTATTTAAGACCTTGATTAATATATCCATCAGCCTGAGATGCAGCAATCATCAATCCCCAACTCATGTCAATATTTATCAATCCTAAAAATGACAGGATAGACTCTGATGCTATTGCTCCTGTTACGCCAAAAACCATAAACAAAAGTGCTAGCGGTGCCACATTTGGTAAAATATGATTAAAAAGTATATTCATCCTACTGCCACCAGTAATTCGTGCAGAATCAACAAAGGGTTTTACTTTTACTTGTAAAGCCTGTGATTTGATTGTTATCACGGATCCACCAAAACCTCCAAGAATACCTAAAACCAGTGCTAAATGATATACCTGAAGCTCGGTAAACGCAGAAATTATAAACAGAAGAGGCAAGCTAGGTAGCATTAGTAGCAAATCTGATTGTCTCATGAGATAAGCATCTACAAATCCACCAAAATATGCTGCAATTGAGCCTAAAACTGTTGATATAAATACACTTAAAGTAGCACTAAGAAGGCCTAAAACAAAAGCTACTTGACTACCCTCCATTATTTGTGAGAAGATATCGCGTCCTAATGAATCTGTACCTAGTAAATGTGATTTAGACGGTGATGCAGGCTGTCGATATCTTTCAATCTTATCCCCTTCTTTTGCATCAGGTTTATATGGTTTAATACTAGTTAATGTTATTTCATCTTTTCCAGGACAGTCTTTAAAGTCGTTATATTTATCTGTTGGATACTCTGTAGGACACACTACTATTTCAGCAATATAAAGTTGAGCATCATAACCAACAACAGGATCATAAGTTTTATAATCCCAAATACCTGTAATAAAAAGAAAAGGTTGTAATAATGCTAGAAATCCAAAAAATATTACGATTATTAAACCTAACATACCAATTTTGCTTTGTTTGAATCTGTTATAATTCTTTTTAAACGTATCTTTCTTTGTTGATTGTTGTTGACTATCCATGCTATCCTTGTGATTTAATCCTTATTCTTGGGTCTAGAAATGCGTAAGATATATCAGCAATAAAATGTGCAACCAATGCTGTAATTCCTATAAAGGAAAATGTAGCCATAGCGACTGGTATATCTTCCCTTAGTACACTGTCTAATATTAATTGACCCATACCAGGCCATGAAAATATGTTTTCAGTTAAAACAGCACCGTCAATTATTGTAACTATAGTAAATATAAAAGAGGTTACAACCGGCAACAAAGCTGTTCTTGCAGCGTGTCTATCTCTTATTCTTTTTTGACTAATACCTTTAGCCCTAGCAGTTAATATATAATCTTCTTTTAATACCTCCATCATTGTCGTTCTTGTTAACAATGCTGTACCTGAAAAAGCAACAATGGTAACAGTTACTATTGGTAATATCATATGATAAGCAATATCACCAGCGTAAGGGATCATGATTTCTAAAGAAGAACTATTCCAGTAAAAAATAGAAATTATAATTAACAAAAAGAAACCTAAAATTCTAATATTCCTTCTTAAACTTATAGACTCTATATTTCGAGTAAAAATATTGACAAGAAAAAATAGTATAGAAAAATACATGGTGTACTTAATCATTTCTATAAACACTACATCGCTATCAAAAGGTGCATCGTACCATTTTTCTGGATATAGAAATTTACCAATAGGAAGCCAGTTTAGTTTTAATCCAAAAAACCAAAGCATCATTAATGCAAACCATGGATAAAAAACGGTATAGGAAAAAACAGATGTTATTGTGATCCATGTTTCGGCCCTCGATCCTCTTTTCCATGCTAAAATTTTTCCAACAAAGAAACCGGTATAAAAAGCAACAATATTTACGATAGAAAAAAGCATTAATGTCCTAGGCAATCTTTCAGCAATCAAATCAATTGGTGTCTTTGGAAATTGAAGATAAGAATATCCAAAATCGCCTTTAAAGAAATTTACTACATAATTTTGAATTCTTGTAAGTAAGGGGTCATTTATACCATATAATTCAACTATTTGATTGTAAGCGTAATCTGGCAAATCAGGGTTTAATAATAAATTTTGGAATGCATTTCCTGGAATAGCATCGAAAAGAACATATGAGAGGACAAGAAATAGCAAAAAAACAATTATCATTTGAATAAATCTATATATCACATATTTAGTCATTTTTTTTAGTCCACATATAGATACACTAGGGTAATAAAAATTACCCTAGCGTAAACTAATTAATTAATTTTTTACCTGAGTCTCAGTAGGTAATCCACTTAAATCTTGGATTCCATCTAATGTATCAGTGTAAGGGAATACGACGTTATCTCTATATACCTCAAGTACTGGTGTTGTAACCAATACTAGATATGGCATATCTTCAAACAATATCGCTTCCATTTCTTTACTTATTGCTTGAGCTTCTGCAACAGTTTTTGCTGCTTTTTGCTCTGAAATAAGTTCCTCAAACCTTGGGTTTGAATATCCGCCTTCTGTATTGTATCCAGTTGTGTTAAATCCTTCTACAGTACATGCATCTTGTGCGGAATCAAAGAAAGTAGCTGGGTGATCTGGGAATGTTGATAATCCCCAACCTAGCATATACATGTGCCAATCTTTACATGTATCAGCACTAAATACTAGATCTACAATCACACCAAAACCTGTAGGTCTTGCCGCTACATCAAATCCTAATTGTTGCATATAGTTAGCTACAAACAATGAGAATGTTGATCTAATCGGATCAAATCCTTGTGCTGGTGCATATAGCTTCATTCTTTCAGGAGCTGTTTCTCCGCCAGGACCTTTTAATCCTGTAGGTTCAATAGCTCTTTCATTACCGCCTGGGTGTTCACCCCAGTCGTCAGCTGTCCATCCACCATCTTTTAGAATTTGAATTGACTTTTCCCATCTTTCCTGAGCTGATAATCCATCGCAATCAGCAAGTACACCAGTAACTGGTGCTACCCATGCTGTCAATGCTGCAGGCATCTGACCATCCATATTGATAGCTATACCTTGCAATACGCTGTTTATAACGAATTCCTTATCAACAATACAACCAACTGCCTGTCGGTATGCTTTATCGCTTCCTGGGAATAAACGTGTATTAAAAGCCATGTATCTCATACCATTTGAGAAGTTTGAAGCAACTGAAACTCCAGGTATTCTTGACAATTTGTCATACAATTCTTTTTTAACACCGCTTGGATTAAGAACAAAGTCTACCTCGCCATTTTCAAATGCAAGATATGCAGAGTCTTGATCGCTATATATTGAGAACTCAACAGTTCCAACAAATGGTCCATTTACATAAGTAAATGATTCTCCACTTGTGTCACCAAATGCTACATCAATAGTAGGAGCAACTCCATTGTCTTGTTTAATTGCAGTACCTGCATCATAAATAGTAGTTTCACCACCAAAATACATTGTATCTGCGTCATATCTCCAAGTTGTAAAAGCACCTTGCTCTACTTTGTCATACAAGAATGCCCCTGCTGTAGGTGCATCAAGTCCATCAACTGCTAACAAATCTTCTCTTGTTGTAGCATATTGTGACCAGTAGTGTTCAGGCATAGCTGGCGCTAATGCAGCACCATATTGCCAACCTGACAAACCTGGATCATAGTTGAATGTAACTTTGACTGTATAATCATCAGTAGCTTCGACGCTTACTATACACTCTCTAGGATTACCTGTACTCTCATTTACTGAACAATCTGATGGATATGAGCTTTGCCATGAGCCAAGTAATGGTAAACCAGTTACTACCTCCCATGTCCACTGCCAATCATTAGCAGTAATAGCTACACCATCACTCCACTCATAACCTTGTGCAATTGATACGGAATAACTCCATGTACCATCGCCATTATCAGTTGATGTTTCAACAAGTTCAGTTGCCATTGAAGGAACTAGAACAAAGTTAGGTGTTGAAACTCCAAACAGTGAAACTGCTTGGCTTGTCATCTGATATAAGGAATATGTGTCAGTATCAGTATCTAACCATTTAAAATAGTTTTGAGTAGCAGGTTCTTGAAAAATTGCCATCTTATAAACACCATCAGGTCCTGATGGAGTCTCTTCTGCTGCTTCAGCTGCTGTTGTAGCTGGTGCAGCTGTAGTATCCGTTGCTTCATCAGCAACTTCTTCTTCAGCTGTGTCGCCTCCGCAGGCAACAACTACTAGCGCAAAAACAGAGAAAAGAAGTATAAGGCGCCAACTTTTGGATCCTTTAAATTTACTCAATTTATCTCCTTTTTGTATACAAAATCCACATAAATGTGGATGTATTAATAATAGAAATATTACATAACAATACAATGTATAAATGAATTATTTTTTGTAACAGATTGCTAATATATAATCACGTAATTATGAAGAATAAAAGCTGAAAAATACGAATAATTATATAAAAGCCAGCAGCAAAAACGATTATTTTAAAACCAAAACTATGCATTTATTTTTAATTTGAAGCAAATATTGTTCATGTTGTAAGTATTTCTAATACTGTTCTCTAAAAATGCTTGATAATTTTTAGGAATTCTGGCACTTAAATTAAATGAAAACTCTGGTGGATATGTTGAATATTGTGTCGCATATTTTAACTTTGCTCTTTTTCCACGAAAAGGATGAGGGGGATTTTTAGTCCACAGTCCTCTGAAATGCATATTCAAATCTGAAGTGCTGACTCTTGTATTTAATTGAATTTCAATACTATCTATAGTCTTACTAATTTGTTTAATATTGCTTTTATTAAGTGCAGAAATTCTCAAAACATTAACCCATTGATATTGTTTAAGTTCATTTTTTATATTTTTATTTAACTCATCTTTATTTTCTGTATCTAGTAAATCCCATTTATTTAATACGACAATAGGGGTAACCGTATTTTCAATAGATTCTTTTAATATTCTTTTATCTTCAAAAGTTAAACCAACTTCACTATCAATAATTATTAAAGCTAAAGAAGCGTTTTCAAGAGATCTAATCGCTAATGTTGATGAATATTTGTCAATTTGATTTTTTTGGCTTTTTCTTGGAATTCCTGCAGTATCACTAATTTCATACGAAATATTATTTAAATTAATATCTTCCACAATCTTATCCCTTGTTGTGCCAGGAACATTTGACACAGAAGATCTCTTATTATTTAATAAAGCATTAAAGAGGGTTGATTTACCAGCATTAGGTCTACCCACAATGACTATAGATGATCTACTATATGTGCTGGTCGATGCACTTGTAGAGTACTTCTTAAGATAGTTTTCAAGAAGATCCAATCCTGTCTTATGATATGCAGAAATATAAAATTCTGAATTAAAAATATATTTAAACATTCGTTTGTCTAAATTTGAAATTACAAAATTTTCAGCTTTGTTAAATACTGTTGTAGTTTTATTTTGAAGTTTGTTCCTATTAATTAGTTCGAATATAGCATCAAGACCTGTGTAGTCTTTTGAATTTACATCAATAAGAAATAAAATTTGATCAGCCTTATTTATATAACGCAAAATATTTTCTTGAAAGTTTTTATTAAAGTCATCTGTATTTTCTAAAAATCCAGGAAGGTCAGATACAATAATTTTTTTATTATTATCAAATTCAACAATAGTACTCACTTTATCTCTAGTTGTATTAGGAGATGACCCGATTATTGATGTTTTCCTTTTTGATAAAGTGTTAACGAGAGTTGACTTACCGGCATTAGGTAAACCTAATACCAAAACCTCTTGAATTTTATTTTTAGTCATAATATAAATATAGCTATTCTATTTATATGGTAAACAAACTATATCTAGTTACTCCTAGAGGATTTTGCGCGGGTGTAGAGATGGCTATAAAAGCTCTGCATTGGTTAATAAAAATCTATGATGACACTATTTATTGCTATCACGAAATAGTACACAACAAATGGATTGTGAAAGAATTTGAAAAAAATAATGTTATTTTTGTAGAAGATCCATCAGAAATACCTAATGGATCAATAGTAATGTTATCAGCTCATGGCACAGCACCTGATGTAGAAGAGCAATTTAATAACATATCTGCAGTAACAATTAATTCTGTATGCCCACTTGTTACAAAAGTACACCATGAAGCGAAAAATTTTTCTAAAGATAACACTCAAATAATTTATGTTGGACACAAAAATCATGATGAAGCAAAAGGAGCTTTGGGTGTGGCTCCTGAAAATATGCACTTGGTTGAAGAAATTGAGGATGTTAAAAATCTAGATATAGGCGACGATGTTGCATTACTAGCTCAAACAACTCTTGCTAAATCTGAATGGGAGCCAATTATGGAATATTCAAAAAATAAATATAACCAATTGAAGATGCCAAGAAAAAGTGATCTATGTTACGCAACAACTAATAGACAGGAAGCAATATTAGAAGTCTTACCAAAAGTAGATTCTGTACTTGTGGTTGGTTCTGAAAATTCTAGCAACACTAAAGCATTGGTTAGCATGGTTCAAAATAAAGGAATTACTGCTTACAGAGTTGATAACGTAAAAGACTTAGACGGAATAAGCTTGCACGGAAATATTGCAATTACAGCTGGTGCATCAGCTCCTGACCACATAGTTTATGAAATAATAGATAAAATTAATCCCATAAATTTAGAATATTTTGAGCTTAAAGAGGAAGTTGAATATTTTCCACTCCCCCAACAGTTAAGAAAAAATATTAGATTAATTTCTCATTTTTTAAATAATTTTAATGAATCTAACAGTAAACCCGAAATAACACTTGGGATTAATAATGATAAAGACTGGACAGCTACTGAAGCTTTAAATTCTCTTTAATTAATTTAATAATTTCTTCTATTGTCATATCTTCGTTGTTGATCACAAGAGCATTATCCGGAACAACAAGTGGAGATATTTTTCTGTTTATATCTCTTGAATCTCGTGTTCTTATATCTTCTATAGATTCTTTGCTACCTGACTGAGCTAGTCTACGTTCGCTTCTAGTAGTTTCACTTGCATCTAAATATATTTTTAAATCTGCATCTTTAAACACTACGCTCCCCATGTCTCTTCCTTCGACTACTAATCCATTTGTTGATGAGGTGAACAAAAATCTTAAAATATTAGAAACAATATTTCTTATTTCTAATAATTGTGCTATTTCTGAACTTTTTTCATTAATTTCTGAAGAATAAAGTTCATCTTCTTGATATGTTTCACCGTCAATAACACAAATAACAGGATTTTTAGATGTTATATTTATTTCATTTATTGTACTTACGCCTTTCTTGTTGAAATGCGCTGCAATAGCTCTATATAACATTCCGGATGAAATAAAATCTAAATTTAAGTCAGAGGCTAACTTTTTACCAATTGTAGTTTTACCTACACCTGATGGGCCATCTAAAGTTATAATCTTACTTCTCATATTTCTATTTTAGACAGTTGGCCTTTTGACATATTATTTAAATTATATTTACCAATCTTTTCTCGTTTTAACTCTCTAATCTTTAATTTATTAAATCTAAAAA
>MDTB01061604.1_pt1 | contig 10041 bp, 7 predicted proteins | sample 811161 | NCBI WGS metagenome assembly MDTB01 (sample SAMN05326650, study PRJNA326480) | marine metagenome | isolation source: seawater | place: Mediterranean Sea | collected 2009
AAAAGGAAGTTTTAAAAGATTGATATTGAGAGTAATTATAAAAATTTATTTATACTTCGTTTCAAAACTTAAATTTATTAGAATTGTTGTACAAAATCAGGATGATGCAAAATATTTACAAAAAACTTTTGGTTATCCTATGAATAAAATTGATATTATAAGAGGTTCAGGGGTAGATGTTAATCATTTCAAAGCTTTACCTCAGCCTTCAAAAATTTCTCCGATAGTTTTAGCCTATGTAGGAAGATTATTAAAAGATAAAGGTTTAGAAACTTTAATTGAAGCTTTTTCTATTGTCCAAAAAAGTAATAGAAAAATAGTATTATTATTAGCTGGTTCAATAGATAACAATAATCCTTCTTCAATATCTAAAGATAGATTGTTAGAAATTATAAAGATGAATAATATTAAATATTTAGGTGAAGTAAAAGATATTAGAAAAGTATGGAGTAAAGCTCATATAGCAGTCTTGCCAAGTAAGAGGGAGGGTTTGCCGATGAGTTTGATGGAAGCGGCTGCATCGGAAAGAGCTATGATAGCCTCTGATGTTCCTGGATGTAGAGAAATAGCTATACATAATATGAATGCCCTTACATTTCCTTATGATAATGAAGTAGCTTTAAGCAAGGCAATTTTGAAACTTTCTAAAAATACAAAAATGAGAATTAACTTTGCAAAGCAGAGCAGAAAAATTGTAGAAAGTGATATGAGTTTAGATTTTGTGTGTACAGCCTATAACAATATTTATAAAAATATATTTAGTTTAAAAAATTAAATTGGTAACTTTTTAAAATTTGGGAGTATTATGAATATTAAAAATAATAATAGCTATGAAATAGTTATTGTAGGACTTGGTTATGTAGGACTACCTTTAGCCATAGAGTTTTCAAAGATTTATAATGTTATTGGCTTTGATATAAGTGAGGATAGAATAGGTCAATTAAATGAGGGAATTGATTTAACTGGTGAGGTAAGTACAGATGAAATAATTTTATCTAAAAATTTTAAAGCTACAAATGACACTGAAATTATAAAGTCTAAGGATATATATATTATTACGGTTCCAACACCTATAAATAATTTTAAAGAACCAGATCTTTCAAGTTTAGAAAATGCAGCTAAATTAGTTGGTAAAGTCATGAAGAAGGGTTCAATAATAGTAATAGAAAGCACAGTGTATCCTGGAGTAACTGAGGATATTATACAACCTATTCTAGCTAGGGAATCTAAGCTCGTTTATAAAAAAGATTTCAATATAGGCTATAGTCCCGAACGTGTGAATCCAGGTGATAAACATTATACTGTAAGTAATATTGTGAAAGTTGTATCTGGAGATACAAGTAGAACTAAAAAGATTTTAGTTAGCCTATATTCTCAAATTATAAAAGCAGGTATACATGAATGTTCAAGTATTAAAGTTGCAGAGGCGTCTAAAGCAATAGAAAATGCTCAAAGAGATATTAACATCGCATTTGTAAACGAGGTTGCTATGATTTGTAAGGCATTAAAAATTAACTCTTCTGATGTTTTTGATGCTGCTAAATCTAAGTGGAATTTTTTATCATTTAAGCCTGGTCTTGTAGGGGGTCATTGTATAGGAGTAGATCCATACTATTTAGCAAAGGCAGCTTTAAATTCAGGATGTGAGCCAAAAATAATTCTTGCAGGTAGGGAGATTAATGATGATCTAGTAACTTATATATTTAGAAGTATAAGTAATAAATTAAAAAAGAATGCTAGAATATTAGTTTTAGGAATAACATTTAAAGAAAACGTACCAGACTTAAGAAATTCAAAATCAGCGGAACTTGCAGTAATATTTAGAGAGAATGGATTTAATGTAGATGTACATGATCCTAAGGCTTCTTTAGAAGTTGCTATGAATGAATATAATATTAAATTGGTTAAGCCTGAGGGTAAATATGATTGTCTAATTGGCGCAGTGTCTCATAAGGAGTTTGTAGGAAATAATAAAATGATTTCTAGTTTAATTACTAAAGGTGGGTTATTAGTGGATATAAAAGGTATATGGAAAAAAGTTGACTTACCTAAACATATAGAAACTTGGTCTTTATAAATATTTTAAAATAGATGAATTAGAGTGAAAAAAAATATTAATTTAAATAATAAAAAAATATCTTCTATAGCAAAGTATTTTGATTCTGCAGCAGATAACAGAAAAAACTGGTTACAAAAAGGTAGAAGTTTTCATAAAGAAGATATTTTAGTGCTTAAAGAATTGATAAATCCTGATAGTAAAGTTCTAGAGTTAGGATGCGGTAATGGCCATTTACTAGCCGGACTAAGTACAGAGAAAGGTGTGGGAATAGATATAAGTTCTAAATTAATAGAGCAAGCCAGACAAGATTATCCTAATTTAAAGTTTATTAATGGCGATATCAAGGACGCTTATAAGTTAGTAGGTAATAGAGTAAAATTTGATTATATTATTTTGAGTGACACTATTGGTTACTTAGAGGATGTACAAGATGCTTTAGAAGGACTTCATAGTCTTTGTCATTCAACGACTAGAATAATGATATCATATTATTCGCCTTTATGGGCACCACTTCTATCAATGGCTACTTTTTTAGGTTTGAAAATGCCAGATTTAAATACTACTCTTCTAACTCCTTCAGATATATCAAATTTTTTGAAGATATCTGATTATGAATCAGTAAGGATAGAAAGAAAGATACTTTTACCTTTTAAGTTACTAGGCTTAGGTAGAATTATTAATAGATTTATAGCCCCTTTACCTTTTATATCACTGTTGTGTTTAAGACACTATATAGTTGCAAGGTCCCTTCCTGCATCTAAACAAAATTTACCGAAATCAGCTAGTATAATTATACCCTGTAAAAATGAGTTTGGTAATATTAAGGATGCTTTAAGACGAATTCCAAGGTTTACTAAAAACTTAGAAGTTATTTTTATAGAAGGTAATTCAAAAGATGGGACCTGGGATGAAATACTGAGAGTAATTAAAAAAGAGAATATTCTTAAAAAAGGATTAAGTGTTAAGGCCTATAAACAATTAGGAAAAGGAAAAGCAGATGCAGTTTTTTATGGATTTGGTAAAGCTAAGAACGATGTTTTAATGATATTAGACGCTGACTTAACTGTTCCACCAGAGGATTTACATAAATTTTGGAAAAAAATTTCTTTGGGTCATGCTGAGTATGTTAATGGTACTAGGTTAGTTTATCCTATGGATGATAAAGCAATGCGCTTTTTAAACTATATTGCTAATAAATTATTTTCTATATTATTTACTTGGTTACTTGGTCAGAGATTTACAGACACATTGTGTGGTACAAAGGTAATAAGAAAAAAAGATTTTAAAAAGGCTAAGCTAAGAAATAAAGATTTAGGTTCGTTTGATCCTTTTGGAGATTTTTTTCTTATTTTTGGGTCCTCAAGACTTAGTTTAAAAATAGTAGAAGTACCAATTAGATATAAAGCAAGAACCTACGGTAAGACTCAGATTTCAAGATTTAGTCACGGTTTGCTTTTAGTTAAAATGGTTATAATTGCTTTCTTTAAAATAAAAGCAATATAACAGATGAAAGAAAATATTTCTATATTCTCTTTAGCCCTTATTATACGACTAAGCTACCTTATTTTTTTGGATGTAGACTTAAAAAATCATATATATGAGGATCAGTTCTTATATTGGGATTGGTCTGAAAAGTTAGCATTTACTCCATGGAGTATGATAGATTTTAACAGTTTAAGCGAGAGAATGCCGGGGGCATTTCTTTATTTTGAATTTTTAATGTTTTTAACAAATAAAAAACTATTTTTTATATTAGCTTTACAAATGTTATTGGACTGTTTCACATGTTGTATAATTGCAAAAAGTGCAAAATATATAAATATAGATTATTACTATTTCGTTGGAATTTTTGCTGCGTTATCACCTACGTTGATAATACTTAGCTCTCAAATTTTATCAGAGACTATCTTCATTTTTATTTTTAGTAGTTTCATTTTTTGCTGGTTAAGTCATTTTTATGGAAAAAAGTCTAATACTTTATTAATTTTATCAGGGCTTCTTTTAGGTATAGCGATATATATTAAAACTATAGTTTTTCCTCTAATTTTATTAAGTCTGATTTCTTTAATAGTCATAATGATTTATGAAAAGTATAAAATAAAAAGAATTATTTATATTTCTTGTCTTTTTCTTATTTTATCTATTACACCTGCAAGCCAAAGATTAATAAATAATATTATGAATAATAATACTTATTCTTTAACTTCTCAAACTGGTTCACATTTACTCTATTTTGTTGTTCCTGGAGTTTTATCGGTTGCTTCAAATTACGATAGAGAAAAAGCAATTAAATACGTTAATGGAAAAATTACTTTACCACCTCAAAATAATAGTTATGACAATAGTAAATTAATGTCTAAAGTTGCTTATAAAATCTTGTTTAATCAAAATTTATCAGATTTATTATATGCTTGGACTCGAGCTTCAGCAATAAATTTAATTAGCTCTAGTATTTTGTTAGATAAAAAAATTAGAAGTTTGCATCATCCGTCTTTTTATGAAAATGGAAAAATTTTTGACTGGTTAAAAAGTATGTATAGTAATGATACGTATAAAAAATATTTTATATTTTTAGTAGTTTCTTTTTGGACTAGTTTTTTTACATTAGTTTCAATATTTATAGGGTCTTATGTTCTAATGAGAAAAAGCCCAGTTATTTTATTTTTTTCTTTAAGTGGACTTATTTATTTTTCTCTAATTACTGGGCCTATAGTATCACCTAAGTATGCTCTTCCCTACTTACCAATCATACTTCTTTTGCAAGGAATAACATTACAAAAAATATATAGTTTAAGATATTTTAAAAAGCTATTCAGTTTTAGTTTTGTCACTTAAACGGTTTCTTTTTTTAAATTCAAAATAACTAAGAGCTATAAGAGTTTCAATAAAAGGTATTGAGGTTACCATGTATCTAGTTTCAAAATTATAGCTTAGTGAAAAAAAGGCTGTTCTAGCTATTAAATAGATTAATGTTGAAGTTAAAAATATAAAAAGAGAACTATTTTTATTTAGGTTTTTATATATCAAGTAAATAAAGTATATAAATAAAAGCATAATAATTAATCTATATATAGCAATAATTGCTTTAGATATAGTGTGCAGCGGATATTGTCTTATTTTTATTTTTATCATATCTATATTACCACCAGCTATTTCTAATCTTTCTTTTTTGCTTAATCCACTATCTGGAAATTCATTTGGCCACCCATAACTTGAAAAGGGATTACTCCATAATCTATAAGCCTTTATTAAAGGGTTAAAAACCCAATAATTCCATGGGTATTGGGAAACCTTAGAATTTGCTAATTCAGAAAATTTAAAATCTATAGTTTCTGGGAATGGCTTACCTACAAAAGATTTTAACTCTTTAAAAAGACCTTCTACATATTCTTTTTCATCATTATCTGTATATGCATAATTAGGAATATTAACTTGATCATAATTCTGTCTATTTACTGTCCATAAGGCACCTGCCCTTTCGTATTCGTGAGTAATCCAAGTTTTTAACCAAGATATATAACCATAAGGAGGTCGACTACCATCTTGCATCACAATAGGACTGGGAAATGGTGGTATTCCCTGTGATATATTTCGTGTAAACCATAAGCTCCATGTAGAAGAAATTAATAGAAATATTATTATTCCTTTTAGTAAACCTAATTTAAAGCCATGTATATAGATAGTTATAAAGGCTATTGGAAAACATAATAGGATATTATCTAACCTAATCCAAGAAGCAAAAATGATGACTAAAGATATAGAAATAATACGAATTTTTTTATTGTGGATAGATAGGATAAGTTCTGCAATTAACAATAATGTACAAGCAATAGAAAGAGTCTCAGTTTGGACGTATCTAGTCCAGGCAATTAAAAGGGGAGAGACAGAAATAATAAAGCCTGTAAAGAAGAAACAATATTTATTTTTTGTTAATATAAATATACTGTAACATAATCGTAAGGTCGCAAAAGATAGAAGCAGTGCCTGAGTAATTCTTACTACGTCGTTAGAATGATTACTTATTGACCAAATAAGAGATATAAAAAAGGGGTAGCCAGGGCCATGGTTTCCTCCAAAATGAGGAAGGCAAATATTAAGAGAAGGATCAGATAAGGAAACTCCACAATCTCGCAAAATATTCTCTGCCACTCTAGCATAAACTTCGTAGTCTCCGCCTGTTTCGGGATAGAAAGAGATTAAAAATAATCTAGGTATTATATTTATAATGAAAATTATGGTATATAAGTATAACATTAATTATTTATTAAAATTATATTAAAGATATAAAAGTATCTGTTTTGAAACAAAATTAAAATAAATTAAATTATAACACATAGGTCGTAATAATTAGAGGATTTTTAGTTGGATTATCGAAAATTAGCATTAAATGGGAAAAGTTTTTTTAATTCTAACCAAGTTAGTTATATGATTTTTTATGTAACTAATAGATGTAACTTTCGTTGTGATTTTTGTTTTTATAGTGCAGAGATTGAAAAAGGTTTAAAACCAGATGAGATGTCTTTAGAGCAGATAAAATTACTGGCGCCTACAATTGGCCCGTTGATTCAATTATCTATGACCGGCGGAGAACCTTTTTTGAGGAAAGAATTTCCAGAAATAGCTGGTACTTTGATTGATGCAACGAACGTAAGATGGGTAACTATTCCAACAAATGCTTCTTTAACCCAACGTATGATAGTTTTCTTAGAAGACTTGTTAAAGAGATTTCCATCTACATATTTTAGATTAACATTTTCTATAGAAGGAATAGGTAAGGTTCACGATGAATTGAGGTCTATGAAAGGCTCTTATCAAAAGATTAAAGAAAGTTATAAAGTAATAAGTCCATTAAGAAAAAAATATTCAAATTTAGTATTAGATTGCAATTCAGTTTTTACGGCTGCATCGGAAGCAAAACTTATTGAGACTTTAAAAATATTAAATAATGATTTCCGTTTTGATAATATGTCAGTTACCTATGCAAGAGGTGAAATAAAGGATAAAAGTCTTAAAAATGTATCTAAAGAAAGGTATAAATTAATAAATAATTTTTTAGAGGCAAGAGAAAAAAGAAGAGAAAAAAGATTTTTATATCCTCTTTGGAGAGGAGTAAATAGTGTGTCCAGAAAAAATCTCATGAAAACTGTTTTTGATGATGAGTTTGTATCAAGTTGTGTTGCAGGAAGAAAATTAGTAGTGGTTAGTGAAACAGGTGATGTTTCTCCTTGTGAAATATTAGGTAAAAGCATAGGGCACTTAAAGGATTATGATTGGAACTTAAAAAGCTTAATGGCTGATAAAGCCAGTAAAGATATGCAAACATGGATTAAGGATACCAAGTGCAAATGTTCATTTGAATGTGCATTAGCTGCAAATGTTGTTTGGAAATCTCAAAACTATCCCGAAGTGATTAAACAGACAATAAAGAATATTGGAAAATCATAAATTGATATAAACTTGATAAATGAGACTGAAAAATAAAGCATTTTCTCTAATAATTCCGGCAAGAAACGCAGAATTAACAATAAAAAAATGTATAATTAGTGCCCTTAAAGCTGATGTTGCTCCAAAAGAAATAATTATAGTAGATGATTTTTCTGATGATGAAACAAAAGAATGTTTACAAAGCTTATTAAAAAGTAATAAAAAAAAGATTAAGCTTATTTCATTAAATAAAAATGTTGGCCCATCAGAAGCAAGAGATATAGGAACTAAGTTTGCTAGAGAAACAATATATGTATTTGCAGACAGTGATACAGTTTTTTTGAAGAATACTTTCAGATCTTTTTTAGATACAATCATGAATTTTAATGCAGATGCAGTATCAGGTATTTATCATCCTGAACCATCTAATTCGGGTTTAGTCCAATTGTATAAGGCTAGTTTCTTTTATTATCAGTTTTCAAGACATAAAAAACCTTTTCCATATCAGACATTTAATGGTCAGTTAGGTGCTATAAAAAGTAGAGTATATAAAGATGTAGGTGGTTATAATAAAAAAATTAAGTGGGGTATGGATTATGAAAACGAAGAATTCGGAAGAAGGATTATTAAAAAGTATAGTCTTTATTTAGATCCAAATTTTCAGGTAAAGCATGAGTTTCCTGGTTTTATAAAATTAACTTTTACTTATTTCACTAGAGTTTCGTCATGGATTTTAGTGTTTATGAAAGATTTTAAATTTGAGTCTGGCGGTCCAGCTGCAAAAGATTCTGGAATAGCATCCTTTAGTATTTTATGTCTAATTCTTAGTCTAGTTTTATCTCTTTATGATACGGTTATATTTTCTTTAGCATTTTGTTTTTTCTTTTTTTTATGGCTTAGAGGTTATCTTTCATTTTTTAAATATATTTATCATAAAAAGTCAGGTTTTTTAATTTGGGCAATTTTATTTAATATTTGGTTTAGTTTTGTAATTAGTTTAGGAGCTTTTTGGGGTTTTATAAGGTGGTTAAGAGGTCAAAGAGCTTTATGATTTCTATTTCTTTTTAGTAGCTCTTAAAGACCAAGAGCATTCATTAACCCATTCAATAGTTATGTTTGTTAAGTATTTATTATTCAGTAATTCTAAAGCCTCTTCTTTTTTATAATATTTAGCTGTTTGAGGTATCATTTGGTCAAAAACTATTTCCTGTATTTCTTTAAAAGACATTTTTTTTAAAAAGTTAATATATTCTATTTTTATAATGTTTGTTTTAATTATCAGTAAAAGTAAAAAAGATGGAATGAAAGATAATAATCTAACTAATTTTAAAGGTGCTTTAGAAAAAAATATTTTTCTAATTGGATTTAAAATTTTAACGTAATACTCCATATTTTCATATCCATATACCCATATTATTATATCTCCGCCAGGTTTGAGAGAGTTGACCATTTTTTTTATAGCTATATCAGGATATTCTAAGTGATGAATAACACCTATAGAAAACACTACATCAAATTTATTCTTATATGATATGTCATAAGCACTTTGTTTTTTAATTATAATATTCTTTATACCTGAAAGATTTTTTTTAGCAGCTTTTAAAGTTCTATCGTCTAAGTCTATACCAAGTGCTTTTTTTGCCTTATAGTTCATTGGCCAATAAATATTTCTGCCTATACCACAGCCGATTTCGAATATTTCTTTATCTTTCCAATATTCTCTATTTTTAATAACCTTTGTCCATCTTAGAAATTGTTGTTCGCTTACATCAGAAATATTATTTGCTATATTCCAAGCGTAGCCAAAACGTTCTGGACTTCCAAGTTTTGTATTAATTTTTTTCATTAATTACCTTCTCAATACTTTTAAATAGAATATAAATAGACCATATAGGTTTTCTATTATCTGATCCTGTGTAGTGGTCAGTGAGCATTTTTTCCAGTTCCTTTTTATTAAAATATTCACTTCCCGGTGAGCTTTCTGACAATAAAGTATCTCTTATTTTATCTTTTAGGGAGGTTCTTATCATTTCTGCAACAGGAAAAGCAAATCCATGTTTTTTTCTATTTATAATTTTTTTAGGTAGTTGTTTTTGTTTTGATAGTTCTCTGAGAATTATTTTTGAGTTATTATTATTAGTTTTAAAAGTATCACTTAATTTTAAAGCAAATTTCACAATAGAGTTTGACAAAAAAGGAGCTCTCACTTCAAGACTATTATACATAGAAGCCCTATCTACCTTTGTTAATATATCATTTGGTAAGTAAAATTCTAAAAATAATTTTGATAATAAATCAGAGTTATTAGAAAATATATTTTTTTCATATGCTATCAGTTTAGACCAATGCTTTTGAGGTAAATATTTATCAAATATATTTCTATTTAAAATAGTACTTAAATTTTTATCAGATAATGGTGACATCCATCTGAAAACTTGATGTTCCGGACTCCAACCTAAACCTCTACTTACATGTTTCGCAATAAATTGATACCCCATATATTTATCTTTTAAGGGTAAATTATTTAAAAAATTAGTGATCATATTTCCAAAATATTT
>MDTB01072733.1_pt1 | contig 10041 bp, 12 predicted proteins | sample 811161 | NCBI WGS metagenome assembly MDTB01 (sample SAMN05326650, study PRJNA326480) | marine metagenome | isolation source: seawater | place: Mediterranean Sea | collected 2009
CTACACCAAGTGATTGTAGAACTTTCGCTTCATCATCATGTCCGATCCTGGCCTTAGCCATTACTGGAATGCTGGTGGTTTCTATAATTTCTTTTATCATATCTGGATGGCTCATTCTTGCAACTCCACCTTGTGCCCTAATGTCCGCGGGTACTCTCTCCAAGGCCATTACAGATACTGCTCCTGCGTCTTCAGCAATATGAGCTTCTTCAGGTGTAACTACGTCCATAATGACTCCACCTTCTTGCATTTTTGCAAATCCTCTCTTCAATAAGGATGTGCCATGTCTCATGTCAGTAAAGTTGAACCTTCCATTCATGACCATTCGTCATGGTTATCATTCATGAACCTATGTTCATAAAATGTTAATTTCAAAAACTAATTATCAGCCAGAACAGGAGAATCTCCTTCAGCAATCGGTAGGTCAGGTGCTTCATTTTCATTCTTTTCTAGCCAGTGTTCTTGATCGTCTGGTAAATCGGTATCTGCAAAGATTGCCTCAACAGGACATTCTGGAATACAAGCAGCACAATCTATGCATTCATCAGGATCAATAACAAGATAATCATCTTGCTCTCTAAATGCCTCTACTGGGCAAACCGCAACACAATCTTGATATTTATGGCCAACACATGCTTCTGTAACTACGTGAGTCATGACAATCCTAAATAGGTGATACATAAGAATACTTGTATGTTATTTAGGAAATTATCCTTCTTATCAGCGAGATATCAACTCTTCGATTAGATTTGAAATTATTTCAATGGTTGAATCTCCAGGGTATGATTCAATCTTGAATGTTCCTTTCACAGTAGAAGAACTTGTATTATTATCTGCTAAACTAACTTCGCCCCTGACGAGTTCGCTTAGTTTCAGTCTGACATAAAAATTTTTATTTTCATCGACCCTAAGTCGAATATCATTTTTCAATAGTTCATTCAAAATATTTTCTCCCAATCTTCCAAGAGATTTTTTAGAATCTTTCTTGTTCATGTTCTTAGCCACAATGGTATATTGTTCGGCACCATGAAAGGACTTATCTTTTGAAATTTTGATTGATGATTTTTCACCAGCAATCCATTTTATTGAATCCTGTATTAGTTCAGATTGATCTAATGCGCTGACATTTACTCTCCACGTTACGCTATGCAAACTCATATCTAATCCTACAGCATTACAGTATTGAATGCCACGCTTATCAAATATTTCCAATACAGGTTATTAGGTTTCGTTCATATACTGCTTGAAAGTCGCACGGTTCGCAAACGGGGCAGCCCCCGATAAATACGGAGTCGTTAAATATGGCAAAAGGAGCATCAGCAAGAGCAGCGGCACGTAAACAGAGAGATAAGTGGAAGGCAAAGCGCTGGTATACAATCAGGGCTCCAAGAACTCCTTGGTCATTTAGAGTGATAGGGGAGACTCTGGCTGAAGAACCATCCCAGTTAATTGGTAGGAATTACGAAGTTATTCAAAATGAACTAGATGGTGATTTTTCAAAGATGCATGTAAAAGTTGTTTTCAAAGTAACAGATGTTCTTGGTAACGATGCTGTAACAGAATTTGTTGGGCATGAGCTTCTAAAAGACCATGTACGAAGACAGGTAAGAAGAGATCGTGGTAAAATAGATGACACCATTGATGTCGTTACAGAAGATGGATTTTACGTTCGTTTCAAACCACTAATGATTTCAAGAGCTAGAATTAAGTCTAGTCAGAAACAACAAATGCGTACTATAGCCAGAGATATTATCTTGACAACAGGTGCAACCTCTACATGGTTTAAGTTACAAGCAGCAACTCTTGATGGAACTCTCGAGAATAAAATCAAAGAAGCTGTTTCAAAAATTCAACCAGTTAGGACTGTAGTTATTCGCCGTACTCAACTTATCCAATCTGGTGTCTTGGTTGAAGAAGGACCTACTCTTGATGAGATACATGCTCAAGAAAAAGAAGAACAATTAGAAGCCAAATCATTAGAGGAAACAGAAGAATCGTCTGAAGAATTATCAGATGAAGATGTCGTCTCTGAAGATGTTGTAGAATCAGACTCTTCCGAAAACGAGGAAATAGATTATTCATCATTAACAGTTAGTGAATTAAAACAACTACTGAAAGCTGCTGGCAAACCGGTTTCGGGTAAAAAAGCAGAACTAATTGACAGACTGAATGAGTGATTGTTAATAATAATAAACTACAACCCAGTAATTAGAGGGTAGATATGACTCGAGTTGCTGTGATTTGTGGCACAGGTATGAGTGAATTAACTAATGATTTTAGAAAGAAAGCAGATTCCAAAGTTTCGGAACTGAGAATTCAATCTAAATGGGGAGAAGTGCCAATATTTGTAATAGAGGAAAATGAACATAGATTTTTCATCTTAGATAGACATCATCCTAAATTTGGGAATCGCACACCCCCTCACATGATTGAACACAGAGCAAATATTTTCGCAATTTCAAGTTGCAATCCAGACATTATCATGAGTGTCAATTCTGTAGGTACAATGAGGGAAGACTTCCCACCAGGTCATATTGGTATTTCAAAAGACATCATTGATCTTACACAAATACCATGGACATTCTATGATGATAAAGTACATCATTCCGATAGAACTAGTATTTTTGATATTAATGCTGTAGATTATTGCTATAATATAATCGATGCTACACAAGGTTATGTAGTTAGAGATTTAATTGTAGCTCAATGTATAGGTCCTCAATTTGAAACACCTTCTGAAATTGATGTTTTAGTCGAACTAGGCGCGGATGTTGTTGGAATGACACTTGGACCAGAACAACGTTTAATTTCTGAGACCAATATACCTCACGTTGCTTTAGCATGTTCTTCTAACTGGGCTGCAGGAAGGACCCCGGGACTCCCTCTAGCCGAAATAGACCATAATCAGGTAGATTCTATGGCTTCATCTATGAGGGGGAAAATTCTCAGTTGTATCGAAGGACTAACTGAAATATTTTAGAGATTCTTTTTGGAATAAATTGATGTCTGTTCTCCTTTGAGTCTGTTTATGACACCACTTAGCGTCGAGGACTGGATGAATGTTGATAATTATAATGATAAAGATAGATCATGGGATATGATGATGCATAAGGTAGCTTCATTCCATTCTAAATTCGATTTCGATAATCCTGAAAATAGAGGTCATGATATGGGGTATCGGATAGCTTTAACAGTTGAAGAATTAGGAGAATTTGCTGCAGCTATTACTAAGGAAAAACCTTCTGAAGAAGCCGCCGAAGAACTGGCAGATCTTCTAATTTTGATTTTAGGTCATTCACTGGCACTTGAGGTTGATTTGTTTAGTGAGTTCTGTATCAAGATAGAAAAAATAATGAATAGGCCAGTCATACACACTAAGTTAGGAATTCGTGTAACTGAATACAAAAGTGAATAAACATATACTTATTTACTTTTACAGTGAAAAAACGTTGTGCCCAAGTCGACGTTCACCTTGTTGGTGGCTTTTTTGCTTATGTCAAGTACTTTGATTGGTTGTTTAAGTGAATCAGATGTTGATTCAGATGATATTTCCGATAAGAAAGATAATTGCCCAGATATCTTTAATCCTAATCAATTAGATTATGATAGTGACGAAATAGGTGATTTATGCGATTTAGATGACGATAATGATGGTTTTCCCGATGTAAATGATTCACATCCTTTAAATTCTAACGAAAATACGGACTTAGATGGCGACGGAATAGGAGATAACTCAGACGAGGATATTGATGGCGATGGGGTAGAAAACTCTGAAGATTATTATCCGTTCGATCCTGATGAAAAATGGGATACTGATTTAGATGGGATACCAAATAGTATTGATAATGATGATGATGACGATGGATGGAATGATTCTATAGATCCATTTGATCTCACTCCAGCCACTTCCCTACTTGAGGGCGGGCCTTTCAAATCAGGAACTATGGACGTAGTTTACACATCGCCCAGAGGCCATGAAGTAATTTTGCAGATATGGTATCCAACCAATGAGGATATCGGCGATGAAGTAATCTATGATAATGTTCTCCCAGGTCTAGCTCTAGATGATACTAAGCCCGATTGCTCTGAACCTAGGCCAGTCACAATTTACAGTCATGGATTTCCAAGTATTCGTTGGGGCTCAGCCTATCTAATGGAAAGTTTAGCATCTCACGGCTTCATTTCTATTGCCCCTGATCATAAATATGGTACCGTCTTTGACATCGATATAGATAAATTTCCTAATCACATTCTTTCACGTCCCGATGATATAAAGGAAAGTTTTGATTGGTTAGTTAGTCAAAATAGTGTCAATGATGATCTTTTTAATTGCATAATTCCTGAAAATGGATACTCAATGATTGGTCAATCTACTGGAGGATACACATCAATGATGATCTCTGGTGCAAAAATATTGTCTTCTGATTTAGAATCAGGTTGTAATGATAATGGCTCAGATTTCACCTTTCAAAATTGTGCAATTCTTTCAATCTTTGAAGATCTTGGGATATCAGAATTCTCAAATCCAGATCCTAGAATTAATTCTGCACTACTACTTTCTCCCTGGAATGGTAGTATACTTAACAAGGGAATATCAAATGTCTCTGTACCTATATTAGTCCTAACTGGAGATGCCGATGAAACAACAACAATATCGGAAGTTAATAATACTGTTTTAGAATTGGGGGATAGTTTAGTCAATTATGCTGTATTCAAAAATTCTGGGCATTATGCATTTGCAACAATAGGTTGTCTTGCTTATGGTTGTGATGGCTTACTGGACAATAATATCTCCGAAAATTTATCCATTTCAATAGCCATTATTTTCTTTGCTAAACAACTTAATTGGCCCGAATCTGACACATACCAATTACCTAATTCAGAGTATATTACTTGGAAGTATGATTAATTTAGATCATTATTTAATGAAGGAATCATACAAACATCTGGTTTTGTAAAGATTTTATGTCTATTTTTAGAGATTATCATGTACACTATATCTCTGAATGGAAGAGGTACGATCCAACAAAATGGATAAAAAATCTTGTAATGCCATTTCATTAAAAGAAGGCATCTTATTGCAGCAGCTGATCTGATGTAACTTTTTTCATTTTTAATTAAATAAACTGTATCTATATTTTGTTTTTTAGTTGATAATTTACTAATTATTTCTCTCCCCTCATTACTTTGATTAGTCAGAAATCGAATCTCACTTTCTTTCTCCAACCTTGGACCTAGGAATAGGGCCAGTCTATTACAGAGTCCGCAATCTCCATCAAGAACTAACGTCACGTTTTCCATTTATCCATCTCCTATTGGCTCAATTTTCCAAGTTAATACTTCAACACCTTCGCTTAAGTGAACAAGATCCGGTTTCAGAATATTCTTTATCCCTAAATTGTATGAATCTGTAAGTGTGTTTTCAATTAATTCAGCATCTCCTATCCTATATTTCCAAGGTTCATGATATGTATATGCCCTGCAAGTTTTTCCTTTATGCTTTACATACAAGCAATAACGCTCGAAAAGAAATTCCTCAAGACTATTTTTTTCTGCTTCAAGAATAGGCCCCTTTGGAAATGATTGACCCCTCAGGGATAAACCATTACTCCTTCTTTTTGAGTGCCAAATAAAGCCATTTTGATTATTCCTTTCTAGATTACATTTTGCGTATTTATATGGTAGGCTGTAAGCAAATGGCGCATAAAGACAGGTGATATAACTTTGAGCATCCAGAGTCAGAAAATAAACGCCACTTTTCCCATTCGATGTAACATATGCCCTGATATTAAACTCTGGAAAATTTGAAATTAATGGCACAGATGGAAGTTTTCTAGGTCTCACTTTTTCCATTCGAAATGGAATTATACCAATGTATGCTTTTCCATCAAATAAATCAATTTCTAAATCCTCAGGGACATGAGCGCGGAGTATATCAGGGTCAACTTCCCAATGCATGAATGTTAAACCAACCCAATTTTGCTCAAGAGAATGCTTCCTTTCCGGCATAGGGAATGGTAAATGGTCAGTTCTCATGATAAATGGTTGATAATAGTCTACTTCAACTTATGTAGTGTTTGGATGAGAAATTTTAGGTTATTGTAGATTTTACCAATACAGAATATGTTGTATCATATTCATTTCTATCATCTTTAGATATTTTTTCTATTATTTTTTCTTCCCATTCCGACCAATTCAGATCCGGGAAATTAATATTTCCACTGTTATTAGTATGGACTCTTGTTAGATGAATCTCATCGACCCTATTTAGGTATAATTCATAAATTTGTGATCCCCCAATTATCCAAAATTCATCACATCCGCTCGCATATGCAATTTCTATTGCTCTACCGGGATATAACGCCATTTCTGCACCTTCATCTGACCATTTTGTATCTCTAGACATTACTATGTTCAGTCTTTCAGGAAGAGGTCTAAATTTTTTAGGTAATGAGTCCCATGTTTTCCTACCCATTACAACAGCATTAAATCCATCTGCGACAGTTAATTTCTTGAATCTCTTCAAATCACTAGAAAGACTCCAAGGAAGTTTTTCATCATGTCCAATGATTCCTTGTTCATCCATTGCAACAATCATCATGATTTTCATTTAAGTACCTCAAATTGAAATTGGAGCCGAAATATGAGGGTGATGTTCATAATCTTTGATTTGAATATCTTCAGACCTAAAATCATCGATATTTTTGATTTCGGAGTTCAGGATTAATTTTGGAAGTTTTAATGGCTTTCTTGAAATTTGTAGTTTCGCTTGTTCAAGATGATTCGTGTAAAGGTGACAATCCCCTCCTGTCCAAATAAATTCTCCTGGCCTAAGTCCACAAACTTGAGCCATCATACATGTTAGTAAACTGTATGAAGAAATATTGAATGGTACACCCAAAAATGCATCTGCACTTCTTTGGTACAATTGACATGATAGTTCCCCATCTCGAACATAGAACTGAAAAAATGCATGACATGGCATCAAGGCCATTTTATCTAACTCACCTACATTCCAAGCAGAAACAATTATTCTTCTTGACTGTGGGTTATCTTTGATTAGTTCTATTGCATTCTTGATTTGGTCAATAATCTCTCCTTCATTGGAAACCCACTTCCTCCATTGTTTCCCGTATACAGGTCCTAAATCTCCATTTTCATCTGCCCATTCATTCCATATTCTTACTTTATTTTCTTGAAGATAACTAATATTAGTATCTCCAGAAATCATCCATAAAAGCTCGTGTATTACGCTCGGCCAATGAATTTTTTTAGTTGTAACTGCGGGGAAGCCATCAGTTAAATCGAATCTCATTTGGTGTCCGAAAATTGATTTAGTACCTGTACCTGTTCTATCATCCTTACTTCCTCCTTCCTCAAGGATTCGACTTAGAAAATCTAGATACTGCTCCATGTTGAAATAGCGGTTAGAGTGACAGTCTTTGAATGATACTCTCTATTAGTCACCTAAGGTGCTCCATTGAGTCGTAAAGTTTCTATTATTTGATCGGTAAATTTCCTATAAATTTTCTTCATTTCACTTCTCTTAATATCAAGATCTTTTGACAATATTTCCTCAATCTTTGAATCATTAAAATTTCCTCCTGACTGATTTGATAACCATTCTGAAAAAGTAATTGAATCTCCGATATAAACATCAATTCGTTTCCAAGGCCTAATCATCAAACTACCTGGTTTCATAAAATTTCTTGCCCCTTTTATTGAGATAGGCACTACGGGAATTAAGGGGAACTTCGCTGCTAACCTTGCAGCACCAGTTTTTCCGGGCTGTAAAAACGGTGGTTGGCTTTCTCTTGACCTTGTTCCCTCTGGAAATATTCCCATCGAACTGCCAGACTCGAGTACATCTACTGCTTTTTCCAAAGCGTCTTTAGAACCATTTTCTCTTGCAGTACTTATCTGTCCTGTGCTTTCCATTAATATTTTAGTTGCATGTGATTCGAAATGTTCTTTTTTTGCCAAATAGTGAACTGGTCTTTTAGCAGCAATAATTTTCAAAAAAGGATCAACATGAGATGTATGATTAGCAACAAAAATCGCAGCACTATTTTTTGGTATTTTCTCTAATCCATGGTAATGAATGTTAGTTATTGCCCGGAATGGTACTGGTAAAATAAATAGAAGAAATTTATACATCCATGGAGTTTTAAATTTTGAATTATCCCCTTCTAAACCGACTTCATTAGAAATTAATTCTAGGCTTTTATCAGATAGCATTCACATCATACGGGGGAGTAGATTAGACTTATTGCTTTCTACAGGCATTACAAGGGTTAATCTCATATTTCTAACTCGGAATATTATGGGAGTACGGCCAGTAGGTGTATTTCTCCTGCTCATTTTCCTCACCCCCGTTCTGACACCGACAGTAATGGCTGATTGGGATGATGATAATTGGCTTTGGAATTTAATCGGTCCTGAAAGACTTGAACATGGAGATGAATTTGCTTGTCATGGCTACGAAGGAAAAGATATCAACTCAGATAATTCTGTAATTGAATCTTGTAAGAACTATTTATCTAGTCATACTAATTCCTCAAGATGGGGTTCAGAACCTATTTCATTTGGTGTCCCAGAAATTATCAGTAATGACACAATTTCTTCATTAAAAGAATCAGGATTTCTGATTCTTGGAGATAATTTGAAAACTGAAACTGAAGATTTTCTCATCATTCAAAGAAATGGGGGGAGTCTAGAGAAAAATGTGGCAGATATTGATCTATTAGAATCGGCAGAAAAAGACTCACTTATCTCAATTTATTGGGAAGCTAGAATCTTTGATTTGAAAGTTAGAGAAGATAAACCCGCAATTGAATTTTTAGAAAGTCAAGATGTATGGTATACTACTTGGGGAGAGTGGTTTTACCATAATATTTCTAGTTCTAGAATCTTAATTGAATCATCAAATTCTACAATTAATTTAGAACTACCTGAAAATCATGATTCAAACTGGGAAGTACCTGGTAGTTTAGTCATAAATACTGAGGCTGTAATTTCTAATGTTGAATATGCAGAAGGAGGAAATTTCCCTTCACTCAATGTAGATTCTAAATCTCTAAAAGAAGGGTGGAGATTAACCGAAGAAGGTATTATAATTTCTATTTCTCCAGGTGATGAAGTAGTTATTCATTTAGAACAAAATCTTTCCTTTACACACAGTCCTTTGAAAACCTTCAATGACTTACATCACAGTGTTACTGTTGTTGGTCACCATGTAAAAAATCTTCATGAGTGGGCATCGGACTTTTATGATTCTCCCTTAATATTTACATGGTTAATCGAAAGACCTGCTGCCTTAGAAATGGATTGGAGACTTCCAATAATAGCAATTGCTGTTCTAATAGCTACTCCTTTAACAATTAAATGGCTTGTAGCTAGAGATAAAACAATTAGACAGTTATAATATTATTCCGGGACCATTTATCTCGATTCCTTCATCTTTGAGTAATTGAGAAATATTTGCAATTACATCATTCGGCAAGCTTTCAGGAGGATGTACACCAACTTGAATAAGTTCAGGGTTAGAAATCCACTGCTTAATACATGAAGCAGTCACTAGCCCCGTAGTTCTGGCCATTGATGAGTCTCCATCTTTTCCTTGATCGTATACTGTCCACACCATATTCTCACCATTCATACAATTTACTTTGACTTCCATCCAAGTAAATTCACTACGCGATTTATCATATTTCCAATCCTTAATCAGCTGTTCATGATCCAAAATATTGGCATTTCTTTCGTCAATGTACCTCTGAATATGGCCGGGCCATCTCACTGTGTATTCAGTCATATCTTCTGCAGGGATTGTACTTAGTAAACTTCTAAGTCCATCTGTTAGGAATGATTCCATTACTCCTGCTTGCTTTACATTTATTTTGTGAATATCTGTTAATGCCGGCAAAGTCATTATTTTTCCAGATTTTATTATTCTGGCGGGACGAGTATATTCTGCAATCACATCTTTAGGTGAGAATGGAGCCATATAACTCCATTTTTCATCTTTTTCTATTGGATTCCCTC
>MDTB01128876.1_pt1 | contig 10041 bp, 6 predicted proteins | sample 811161 | NCBI WGS metagenome assembly MDTB01 (sample SAMN05326650, study PRJNA326480) | marine metagenome | isolation source: seawater | place: Mediterranean Sea | collected 2009
GTCCGTGGAGTACCAGAAGCGCTGTAATAATCCGAGAATCCAAAATACGCGGCCATGTAATTTCATAAATTTCTTTCGCGCAGTGAGCAGCGCTTTGGCATCGCCAGTCTCTAGGAAGCATTGAACCGCCTCCGCCGCGAGTCGTCCTCCAAGCATTGCATAATAGATTCCTTCCCCTGAAGCAGGGGCAACTACACCGCAGGCGTCCCCCGCTAATAGAACGTTGCGTCCATCATCCCAACGCTTAAGCGGTTTTAAAGGAATCGGCGCGCCCTCGCATCGAACGGTCTCTGCGTCGTCGAGTTTCACGTCTTGACGGAGTTGACGGACCGCATCTGGCGCTGAGAAATCTTTCCTTTCGCTACCTACTCCGATACTGCAATGATCACCATGAGGAAAAACCCAAGCATAAAAATCTGGTGACAAACGACCTTGATACCAGACATCGCAGCGATTTCCATCGAAATTTTCTTTATCCGCATTATCTGGAGCTTGAACAATTTCATGATATGCCAAAACACACCGCAGTTTCTCAGCTCCTGGAACGGATTGCTTAGCAACACGAGATTTAGCTCCATCAGCCCCAATGACAGCGCGAGTCTCAACGCTCACTTCCTGTCCGTCCCCTCCTTTGTCAAGGTAGGTCAATAATACATTACCATTATCGAGCTGAGATAATCGTTTAAATACTGCAGTACGAACATCTGCACCTAGTGATTTGGCTCGTTCACGGAGCCAAGGATCAAATTTGTCTCTATCAACCATGCCCACATAGGTATTAGCGATTGGCATTAATACCCGCTCATCTTTCGGAGAAATCATCCTTGCTGAACTGATCTTCGCAACTAGTAACTCGTCTGGGATATCAAAATCTTCAATTAAACGCGGAGGTATTGCTCCACCACAAGGCTTGATTCTAAAAGCTCTTTCTAGGAGAAGAACTTTGGCTCCTCCAGAGGCTAAATCCGCGGCGGCAGTAGCCCCAGCAGGACCACCGCCGACCACTACAGCATCAAAGCTCTCAACGTTTGACATATTACCTTCCTCCTAAAATTTCTACCGAAGCAATCTCACCAAAGGATGGAATTTCCCTGTCATTGGTGAGCTCGGGCGTTCTAACTCTTAAACCTATAATGGCTGCAAGCAAAAATAACAAAGCTTCGATTGAGAAGACTAACCCATACACCGAAGCAAGCTCGGTAAATACTAGACGTGCCAAGTCTATCCCGACCGTGCCTAAAAATCCTCCAAGACCAAAAGCGATCGCTTGAGCTGCTCCCCATAAACCCATTCGCAGTCCTTCTCTCCCGCTGGAGCCATGTCCGGCTAACATCATCATTGATGCTATGGCTGCTACAGCGAATGCACCATTTGCAATCCCCAACACGAAAACGTTGGCATCCAAATGCCAGTTCACAGCATCAAAACCTCCCCCAGCAAGCCCTACGAGAGCAATAGCGGATGCAATACAGCCTCCCACAGTCCAGCGGCGGAGAGCTGCAATACCCGCTTTTTGTCCTAGGGTTGCCACTAATGCGACTATTAACATGCCAAGAAGTACACCCCCATGATGAACGCCAGATAGTTGCGTAGAAGCACCAGGGGACATCCCAAAAACAGCTCCTGCAAAAGGCTCGAGGATAAGGTCCTGAGTGCTATAGGCTAGCATTGAAAAAAATACAAACAGAGTAAATCGTCTGGCATCTTTCTCTCGCCACACTTCTTTTAAAGCGATCATGAAATCTGATTTTTTCGCTACTGGGGTTTCGTGTTTTTTATTTGCGAATGCTCTCTCTTCTAGATTCCAAACTGCTAGTAGAGTGACTACTAGGGCTAAAATGGAAACTAGTGCAGTAATTAAAATTAGCTTCTGCAGTGAAAAGGGATCTAAATAATGACCAACGACGGTAGTGGTAACGACAAACCCTACTATCATCATAACCCAGACTATGGTTGCAGCCGCGGGCTTTCGTCGTCTGTCTACAAGCTTTGCCAGCAACACTAGAAGCGAGGTCCCCGCTGCTCCTACGCCGATTCCGATTAATAGGAAGGCTACGAGTGACAATATAAAACCCCAGGTAGGGTGGATTACCATCAGCATTGTTGCAGCGGATGCCCCCGTCGCCCCAATACCTAAAGTCAGGATTCCACCAAGGATCCAGGGAGTTCTTCTGCCACCCATGTCTGATCCATAGCCCAGTCTGGGCCGAGATATCTGTATTGCATAATGTAAAGAAACAAGAAAGCCGGGAATCATCGCAGGTAATGCAAGCTCTACCACCATCACTCGATTAAGCGTAGAAGTGGTAAGGATAACGACGGACCCCAGAGCGGTTTGAACCAGACCTAACCTAAATATACCAAGCCAACTTAGACCTTCATTCATAAGGTCATGCCTCTAAGTGCCATCGCAGATATCATCATTCCGATAACATACAAGGTTACGCCTGTGGCATTATACCAAGGAGCTAGACCTCTTGGGTCTCTCAACAGCTTTAACATTGCTAAAACCTGAAGCGTTAGTACCGAACTGACAAGCAAGGCGTGGGCATAGTAGTTCCATAGTAATAACAAGAGAATTACACCGGCTTGAGCGAGGAACATTATTTGGCATGCTAGAACGGCAGAGCGCCTATATCCTAACTGTACAGGTAGCGATTTTATACCAAGTGCTAGATCTCCATCCATCGATTTAAAATCGTTTAATGTCATTATCCCGTGTGCTCCAACGCTATATAGGCCGGCCACAATTAAAACAGGGTAACTTGGCATCTCTCCTCCCAAAAGGACCGCACAGCCAGTCACCCATGCTAGCCCTTCATAGGAAATACCTACAGCGGCATTACCAGACCAGCCATTCATTTTAAGTCGTAAAGGTGGTGCGCTATAAATCCAAGCTAAAATTATTCCGGCGACAGTAGCTATGAGAACCCATGTGCCTAAGAGAGCGCTCCAAGCTAATGAAAGTAATGACCAAATCACCGCTATATAAAGTGCCCACGATCCAGGGACCCGACCAGATGGAATGGGTCGATCTGGCTCGTTTATCGCGTCAACATCTCTGTCAAACCAGTCGTTTACGATTTGACTTGCTCCACAAACTAATGGACCAACTAAAAGGATTCCTAGTATCAGGGTGAGAGGTTGCTCCAGTATCGGTGCACCTGAGGAGACAGCGCCACAAGTGAACGCCCACATTGGTGGAAACCAAGTGATTGGCTTTAACAGCTGGAGCAACGCTAGCGCGTCCGGATATTGCCCTGACCGTAATATAAGAGTTGCACGTTGCATTATGGTAATATAGCTTTGACCCTACAGGGCGTCAAATAAATTTGACACTTCAATTTGCCTCGGATTTTGGGGCTTTTTCTATGCCATGGTCACGGAGTTTAGCGTAAAGGCTTTGGCGGCTTAGCCCTAACAATTCTGCCGCTGATGCCCTGTTGTCACGTGTTAATTTCAGTGCTGATTCAATGCATAGCGCTTCTATAGCTTCCTTTGATTCTCGAACGAGCTGCTTGAGCGGCACCCTACCGACTCGCCGAGTTATTTCCTCAATCGATTTTGGCAATCTCTGCGATGATAGATCTTTATTAGTTACTCTTCTACTTACGTCCCTGATTAAAAGTCCAATTGTCGGATTCTCAGCCTCAAGTAATTTAAACGCAGAAATTTCTACCTCCGTTAGGATCCCAGATTCACCGCGTAAAGTAGAAGTGAAAAGTTTCACCTCCTCGGATAGCTTTAGATTGTTAAAAAGTACGTTCATGTCTACCGCTGAACGACCCAGCCACTCATGAGCCAATCTACCTAAAATTTGGTCTTCGCTCATTAATTGCGTCATTAGCAGAAAGGTATGGTTGGCAGCTAGGATTTGGCCATTTTCATTTGTAAAGATAATTGCATCTGAGGCATTTTGTATCTCAGCAGGCATCTTGTTGCCTAAAATCTCCGAGTTAAATGAACCACTTCCGTCTGGAGTAAATCGAGCCAGAAAACGAGACTCTCCATTCTGGCTAAGAAAATTTAAATTGAGTATTAGAGGTGTAAGGTCGTCTTCTGATCGAACATAAGCTTTATTTTCTCGACCTCCTCCTAACGCCTGTTTACAAAGCTTGGCAACTGTTTCATGGTCCTCTGCTTCCAGTCCTACTGGAAAAGGTTTTCCCACGATCGACTTTCCTCTGCCAAGTAATCTATTGGCGATAGGGTTAGCTTCCAGAACACGATTTGTTTGTTCATCGATCACGATGATGGCGTCACTCACCATATCGATAATGGATCGATATCTTGTTTCAACCTGTCTTAGACGCCAATAATCCTGCTCTAGCGCTTGCTGAGTATTAAGTAGTTGCTGCCTAAGATTAGTAACAGGTCTCATATCGGTGCCGGCGACAAGGATTCTTTTAGTTTCCTGTATTGCGACGCAGTGGTACTGAATGGGTAGTTCGATATTTCCTGTTAGATTATGGGTTAAATTGCAGTGTATAACTTCCCCCGGTGCGTCGAGAGCGGAAGATAATGCGTCACTACCGACCTTGCGTTCAGATTCGTTTAGCCCATCCAGCCAGTGAATACCTACCAAAGATTCATTGATGCTGGTTCTAAGTTCAGCCGATACGCTAAGAATTTCTTCGATCTGTCCCCCCGGCTTAAGCGCTAGCACAAAGTCCGCCAAGCTTTCTATTATTCTACTTGCTGATGTCGATTCTGCAGCGATTAGCACGTTATTTGATCCATATCCTAGTCTTTTCAACAAAAACGTGATGCCATTTGTTTAATTTTCTTGTTATAGGGCCTTTGTGTTGCGCGTTATTTCAAGCTTATAAAGGTTAGTAACCGACCATATTAAAGTGCGAGTTAAGCGCAGAGAATTGATATTGTCAATTTCTATTGACTAATTGAGTGTAAGTTTATGTTGACAGATAGGCAGACGAGTACTAAATTCACCCCTAGGCATGATGCAAAGTAAAAAATGACGGGAGTCAAAATATGACCCAGCTCGCGGAGTATGACCGGGAAGGCCTGGACCTTTATACCGCCGAGCAGCGTCGCCGTCGAGATGAAACTCATTGGACTGTCGTCCAGGGTATCTTGGCGCCGCTGCAATTTTTAATTTTTCTGATTAGTGTTGTATTAGTTATCAATTATCTGAATAACGGTACCGGTTTTGGAGCAGCTACGGCCTCTGTAATTGCGAAAACACTGGTGCTCTATGCGATCATGTTGACTGGTGCTATCTGGGAAAAAGTAGTTTTTGGGCGGTATCTATTTGCAGGACCTTTTTTCTGGGAAGATGTTGTTAGTATGGGTGTGATCGCTCTGCACACGGCATATTTGGTCAGTTGGTTTTTTGATCTGGTTGCGCCGGAGGCTCAACTATGGCTGGCATTAGCTGCGTATGCGGCTTATGTTGTTAACGCCATTCAATTCTTGATTAAGTTTCAGAGTGCTAGACGATCGGCTCATGCTGGCTCGAAAATCCTTGCGGGGGATTATCAATGAATGAGGCTGTTCTGGCTTGGGACGGACAAGAAAAAGCAGTTAATCACTTAGTTCAGGAGAGAGGGCAGCGAGCTGTTTTTTGCGGTCTTACCTCAATAGTGTGGCTTCATCGAAAAATTCAGGACGCTTTTTTTCTAGTGGTTGGATCTCGAACCTGCGCTCATCTGGTGCAAAGCGCTGCAGGCGTAATGATTTTTGCTGAGCCACGTTTTGCGACAGCGGTACTCTCGGATCGCGATCTGGCAGGGATGGCAGATTGTAATGAAGAGCTGGACCGAGTTGTGGGTCAAGTGGTTGCTCGTCGCAGTGACATAAAAACGATCTTTCTAGTGAGCTCATGCCCCTCTGAAGTAATCAAATTGGATCTAGGTAATGCTGCTGAGAGATTGCGCCGAACTTATGCCGGGAAAATAAATTTTGTCGATTATTCCGGAAGCGGCATAGAGACGACTTTCAGTCAAGGTGAAGATAGCTGTTTACAGAGTTTGGTCAAGCAACTGCCTGATGCAGGCAACGAAGATCCGAGCCTGCTTGTTTTGGGGACCTTATCTGATATTGTGGAAGATCAGTTCAGGCGTCTATTTGAAGGACTTGGAATAGGACCTGTGTCATTCTTTCCGGGACGTGCGGCTGGTGATTTACCTCCGGTGGGCCCTGGAACTCGTTTATTAGCTGCGCAACCTTATGTAAATGAAACCGTCAGATCCCTACAGGCTCGTGGCGCAACGCTTTTGCGAGCTCCATTTCCTTATGGGGCGGAGGGAAGTCAGGGATGGTTCAGAGCGGCTGCAGATGCCTGGCAGGTGCCTGTTACTAGATTTAGAGAAGTCATTGGAGCGCCTCTTGAAAGAGCGCGTCTAGCCGTGAGTCAGCATCAGAGTCAATTGACTGGAAAACGTATTACTTTCCTTCCAGACTCGCAATTAGAATTACCTTTGGCCCGTTTCTTAAATAGAGAATGTGGCATGGAGCTTGTTGAGATTGGTACACCGTTATTCGAACAGCAACTTATGCAAGTAGAAAAATCCTTATTGCCAGAGACGGTGAGGCTGACTGAGGGCCAAGATTTGGATCCGCAGCTCGATCGAGTTCGCCGCGATAGGCCTGATCTAACCGTCTGCGGAATGGGAATTGCCAATCCTTTGGAGGCTGAAGGCTTGAGAACAAAATGGTCGATTGAGCTCATGTTTACTCCTATACAAGGTTTTGAGCAAGCAGGTGATTTGGCTGGTTTGTTTACCCGTCCTTTAACCAGAGAAGCACAGCTAAAGGTTTAGTCTATGGACTTAACTTTCTGGACATATGAAGGCCCGCCTCACGTTGGCGCTATAAGGGTTGCCGACTCGATGAAGGGTGTTCATTTGGTGTTACATTCACCCCAGGGAGATACTTACGCTGATCTTTTATTCACTATGATCGAACGGGAAAATCGTCGGCCACCGGTGACTTACACTACCTTTCAGGCCAGAGACCTGGGTGCAAGTACCGCCGAGCTATTTTTAAAGAGTCTTGAGGAAGCGTGCGACCGTTTTAAGCCACAAGTCATGTTAGTAGGCGATTCTTGTACCGCAGAGCTTATACAGGACCAGCCAGGCTCCCTGGCTGAAAGTGCTAACTTGCCAGTTCCTGTAATACCTTTGGAGCTTCTTGCATACTCACGGAAGGAAAACTGGGGAGCAAGTGAAACATTCTACAGCTTGGTCAGAGGACTGCTATCGCGAAGCGTGCCGGCCCCTGACTGGGTCAGGCCCGATAGGTCCGATGAAAAATCGCCTTCTGTTAACTTGCTAGGCCCGAGCACATTGGGATTTCGCTGTCGCGATGATATCAAGGAAATCACTCGACTACTTGGTGATATTGGAGTGGAAGTGAACGTAACAGCGCCTTTGGGTGCTGCCCCTTTGGATTTACTCCGTATTCCTGAAGCAGACGCGAATGTTTCATTGTATCCGGAGGTTTCAGATTCTACTTGTACTTGGCTGGAACGTAATTTCAAGCAACCTATCATTAAAACGGTTCCCATTGGTGTTTCGGCGACGATGGAGTTTTTGAAGGAAGTAACGGAAAAACTAGATATAGAGCTTCCCTCCCAGGAGTTTCCAGAATCACGATTGCCCTGGTATTCACGGTCAGTCGATTCTACTTACTTAACAGGGAAACGAGTCTTTATTTTTGCCGATGCGACCCACGCAATTGCGGCTGCAAGGATTGCAAAAGAAGAGCTCGCTTTTGAAGTGGTGGGTCTAGGCACCTACTCTCGTGAACAAGCTCGTCAAGTGCGGACTGCTGCGAAGGAGTATGGTGTCGATCCGTTGATTACTGATAACTATCTAGAAGTAGAGAAGAGTATAAGTGAGGCACAGCCGGAGCTAGTGCTGGGAACGCAGATGGAGCGTCATATCGCAAAAAGGCTAGGGATAGCATGTGCGGTGATTTCGACGCCTGCACATGTCCAGGATTACCCGGCTCGGTATTCGCCGCAGATGGGTTTTGAGGGGGCCAATGTCATCTTTGATACTTGGGTACATCCGCTGATGATGGGGTTAGAAGAGCATTTGCTGACCATGTTTAGGGATGATTTTGAATTTAACGAAAAGGTAGCACCTTCGCATCTAGCAAGTGAGGGCGGTGGCATAAAAAAGGATGGCGAATCGGTGGAAGCTGATTCTGATCTTTCGCAAAGTGCCAATTTTACCTGGGAGCTTTCTGCGGAAAAGGAATTACGAAAAATACCATTTTTTGTGCGAGGAAAGGCTAGAAGAAATACCGAAAAATTCGCCTCTGAAAAAGGCATGACAGTCATAAACGTGGATACTTTATATGAAGCAAAAGCACATTTTGCAGCCTGAACAAACACCAATTAATTTGGTCTTGGTCACTTTGGACACCCATTTAGGTGGAGTTTTGAAGCGTGCAGAAAGCGGCTTAAGGAAACATTTGCCCAATTTAAAGCTTAAGGCACATGCAGCGGCTACTTGGAATGCTAGTCCTGAATCGCTTAAGGAATGCAAAGAAGATATTGCCTCCGGAGATATCATCTTAGTCACTATGCTATTTATGGAGGATCACATCGATGCGGTACTTCCAGCGCTTACCGCGAGGAGAGAGCTATGTGATGCTATGGTTTGTTGTATGTCCGCCTCAGAAGTCATGCAATTGACACGTATGGGACGATTCCGCATGGATGCTGAGCAAACCGGCGCTATGGGTCTTTTGAAGAGATTGAGAGGAAAGAGTCAGAGTTCCAAGAAGGGCGCAGGGGCCCAACAGCTGTCAGTATTAAAGAAGTTACCTAGTATTTTGCGATTTATTCCTGGGACCGCACAAGACGTGCGAGCTTATTTTTTGACGCTCCAATATTGGTTAGCGGGATCTGAAGATAATCTAAAGGAGTTATTTCTATTTTTAGTAGACCGTTACGCGGGAGATGAACGCGGTTCCCTGAAAGGACTTTTCAAGGCAAAACCGCCGGTTGAATACCCTGAAGTTGGAGTGTATCACCCAAGTATTAAGTCGCGTGTGAGTGAGTTAGTTGACGATCTGCCGGCCACCAAAATTAATGATGAGGGAAAGGGAGTCGTGGGTTTACTGGTCATGCGCTCTTATGTATTAGCTGGGAATAGTGCTCATTATGATGCGGTGATCAAGGAATTTGAAGACAGGGGAATTCGAGTTATCACTGCTTTTGCAAGTGGCTTGGATGCTAGACCAGCGGTTCAAAAATATTTTCTGCACGATGGTAAGTCCAAAGTCGACGCTGTACTTTCTTTGACCGGGTTTTCACTTATTGGCGGCCCGGCATATAACGACTCCGCAGCCGCAGAGGATCTTTTAGCTGAGTTAGATGTGCCCTATGTTGCCGCGCAGGCCTTGGAATTTCAAAGTTTAGATGATTGGCAAGCCTCCGAGCTTGGATTGCTTCCTATTGAGGCAACGATGATGGTTGCAATTCCTGAGCTTGATGGCGCCACAGGTCCAATTGTGTTCGGTGGAAGGACTGGCGAATCCGTTCAGGAAAAGCAAGATATGAAAGCTCATGATGAGCGAGTAACTGCATTAGTCTCCCGGGTTGAGAAACTGGTTTCTATGAGACGCAAGGTACGTGATCAGCGTAAGTTAGCGATAGTATTATTTAATTTCCCCCCTAACGCGGGAAACGTAGGCACAGCAGCGCACTTGGCGGTTTTTAAGTCTCTTTACAACACCTTAGTGCGCTTGTCGGAGGAGGGATACAGCATCGATCTGCCAAGCTCTGTGGATGAATTACAGTCGGCCATTTTAGCAGGTAATGCTGGCAAATACGGTTCAGATGCTAATATTTTGGATCGTATTTCTGTTGATGATTATGTAAGAGAGGAAGATTGGCTTGATGCAATAGAAGAGCAGTGGGGTCCTGCGCCGGGGAAACAATTGACCGATGGCAAATCCATCTGGATATTGGGAGCACGATTCGGCAACGTTGCCGTCACTGTGCAACCCCCCATCGGCTATGAGGGTGATCCGATGCGCTTGTTATTTGAGGGTGGCCATACTCCA
>MDTB01140771.1_pt1 | contig 10041 bp, 7 predicted proteins | sample 811161 | NCBI WGS metagenome assembly MDTB01 (sample SAMN05326650, study PRJNA326480) | marine metagenome | isolation source: seawater | place: Mediterranean Sea | collected 2009
CACACCCATATTGTGATTAGCATCAGGGTGTTTCGGTTGAGTACCTAGTATAGCGGTATAAAGTCTATCCGCTTCCTGAATGTTGCCCTCTTTATGTGCAGCAATACCTTGCTGAAGAGCCTCGTCAATCGTTAATTCCATTAGGAACTCTTAGCCACTGTTTGTTTTGATATCAAACACCATCTCCCTCTGGTAATCACGACATCGTATTTCTAAGTCCTAACATTGCATAGGTGCCAAAAAACAAAAGCCCCGGCAAGATTTAGCCGGGGCTTCCGATTTTTTGTAAAGCGGATTAAGCAGTAGTCAGTATTAAATCCCCTGATACGACTGCAAACTCGCCCGCTGCAAGTATTCCATTTGTAACACCTGTCAATTGTATGGCAAATTCACCAGCCTCAATGACACCATCACCATCGGTATCTTGGTAAATATTGGCCGTAGTCGCTGATCCGATATCGATAAAGAAGTCACCACCGTTAGCAACCGTCGTTGTACCCAGAGCAACGTCCGTAGTACCCGCGGTAACCGCAGTAGCCTGCACTTCAGTGTCGAACTCAACTTTAGCACCGGTACCCGCTCCTAGCACAGCTGAGCTAAGACCAGCTATGGTATCGGTGAGCGTTGCACTAATACCTGAAGTTGAGTTGTCAGAAATCGAGTCGCCTGCAGCGTAGTTAAATTTAACAAGGTCTCGAGCATCATTACCCGTTGCGCCAACAATGAAGTCATCCTGACCAGCACCGCCAGTATAATTACTTGTTCCACCAGCTCCGGTTTTAGCTGTGATAGTAACAATGTCGTTTCCAGCTCCGGTGTCGATTACTAAACCACCAACAACGTTGTCGGTATGAGTATCAATCCCACTACTACCTGTGTATGCATACGCGTTAGTTGCCAGTGCAGATGCAACTATTGTCACTGCTCCTGTCGCACTACCTGCATTAATGAAGCCGTTAGCACCCATATCAACGGCACCAGTGATGATATCAACAGTACCGGCACCCTCAATATTCAAACGGGTCATACCAGTTATACTGTTTAATGCATCGGCATCGAATTGGTCAGTAGCAACAATGGTAATTGTCTCAACACCAGCGACTGTGTAATCCGCACCTACTGTCGCAAGACCACCAGTGAGGTCCTCATTAGCAATCGCATCACCGTCAGATGCTGTTATGACAAGCGTGTCATTGGATCCAACTGTAGTAGCATTTTTGACACCAAATGTTGCCGTATCGTTAATGGCACGAACAGTCACAGCAGCCGCCTGAGTAGCAGTCATGTCAGTGATTGCTGTTGCATTACCGCCATCAGTCAACTGGATAGCAGTAATTGTAGAACCAGTCATTAGGTCCATATCAATGCTTGCATTATCGGCAACTCGAAGTGTTTCGAAGTCGGTGTAAACCGCACCTTCCGCTGCAGTGTCAATTGCTGCGGCTGTTGCTAACACTAGTGTATCACTGCCGTCACCACCACTTATTGTACCTGTCTGGCCAGTTCCCGATGTTGTGATAACATCCGAACCCGAACCACCAGTAAGCGCAGTAGCCGCCGTGCCCGAAAGAGTAGCAGTAAGGCCACCAGTAAGACCAGTTGTAGTAATTGTTGCAAAGTCAGTATCAAGTGTACCGAGAGATACATCTCCGGCCCCAGTAATAGTTAATGACTGAGCACCTGTGTTACTAGCAACTCCAAGAGAAGTAGCTGTTAAATCAACTGTTGCATTAATTGTTACTGAGGTTGGATCACCCGTAGTCGTAACAGCACCGACAGTATTATCAGCACCTGTCGAATTAATGGTTAGATCGGTTAGACCCGCTCCATTTATCGCGATTGCCCCAGCAGTTGTACCGTTAGTGATGTTTAACGCTCCAGCAGTTGCAGCAGCAACATAGGTCGCAGTCAATGCACCATTGGTAGTTACTTCATTACCACGTTGCTCGATAGTCGTACCAGCAGCAACATTTGTCAAAGTAAGTGCGTTTGCTGAACGATCTGATGTGATGAGTGTTTCGCCTGTTACAAGAGAGGTATTGAAGGTGAGTGTTTGACCGGAAGCATTTCTGATCAAATAGTTCTCAATATTTGATACTGTTGCGGCTGGCATAGCGATAGGAGCACCAGATGTATCAGCAGTAATTGAAAATGTATCTGTACCAGCACCACCGTCAAGAACATCCAAGGTACCAAACGTATTGTTGGCAGATGTATTATCATCGATTAGGCCAACGAACGTATCGTCACCAGTACCACCAGTGAAACTAGCGCCGCTGTCAGAACCAACTGTCAATGTGAATGTTGAGCCTGGGTTTGTAGCTACGGTTTCGCTGATACCACTACCGGTACGTGCTTCGTTTTGACCAAAAGCTATAAAGTGGTCTAGCGCCGAGGTGAATGAACCGGCCGTTATAGCCGTGGCAACATCTGGGTTTGCTGTCAGATATGCATCGGAAGTAAACGAAGCAAAATTTGTGCTCGGAGCTCTACCTTCAGCCTCACCAAATGCCTGATAGTGAGCAAAAACATTGGTAAGCCCACCCGTTGAAACTGCATTCAGTACATCTGGGTTATTAATAGCATAGTATGTTGGGTTAAAAGTTGAGTTTGGCTGGCGAAGCTCTTTACCACCAAACTTAGTGTAATGATCTAAAGCGGAGCTGAAGTTGCCTTGCGAAATTGCAACGACTACGTCCGCGTTGTTAGTCAAATAGTAAGTCGCATCAAATTGTGTTGCTACTGACATTTTGTACTTCTCCTTCTTTCTAGAAATAATCTTGACGTTTTATATCTATCAACGACCTCCCCCCAAAAAGGCCCATGACCTTTTTGGGGAGATTCCGCTGACTTAATTACCACCTTGGTTCCAAGCTAGCGAATCACATTGGTACAGTAATTACTATACCTGTAATCACAACGCAATCCCTTTTTTTCTTATTTTTAAAAAAAATGCGAAAAAAATTTTTTCCGGATTTTCAAAAAGGTTAGGTATTTTAATTAGTTAATGTACCTTCTTCACTTGACGCTATATGTTCCGCATGGTCCCTCAAAATAGCTGCAGCAGGCAAACGACCGAGTATATCTACTAACAGACCGCCATAACAATTAGCTAGGGCATTGACCACTTCTTGCGCCGACCCCTCTTTTCGGGCTTCAGCCAACGCTTTACGCAAAGCAGGTTCTATTATATCAGTTGCGATTTTTTGAACGGTTGGCTGGTGGACTTGCTCCAACCCATTATCTTTTGGTGAATCCGCCATCAAATACTCCTTTTTTTATTGTAGTTTTCTAAATATGTCCTGGCTCACGCTCTATTCTTCATTCAACCCGCGCGCAAAAGCATCTGTTATCGGCTTGAGCAAATAATTCAAGGCTGTTCGCTCTCCAGTTAAAATCAATACCTCCGCAGGCATTCCTGCCGTAAGTTTCGTCTTTCCAAGTTTTTGCTTTTCCTCAGCGGTGATATCTATTCTCGTAAGAAAATACGGCTGATCAGTTGAGGCATCAGTCAGACTATCTCCTGAAATCGACTTTACGTAGCCATAAATTGCAGGAGTAGTTCTTGAATTTAGCGCCGTTAGGCGCACCTCCGCGCGTTGACCAATAGCCAAACTGTCAATGTCTGCAGGCGAAACCCTAGCCGTAACCAGTAGCTCTTCATCTTGCGGAGCAATTTCCATAAGTATATCTCCGGCACCGATAACACCTCCAACTGTATGCAATTTAACTCCCTGTACAATACCTGATCTTGGCGCCTTGATCTCAATTCTTTTTAAGACATCCGTTGCAACTAACAATCTTTCACTCAGGTCAGTGATTTCCACTTGAACATCACGAAGTTGCGCCACAACATCTTCCTGAAAACGTTGTTTTACACTTAAGATCTGGTTTTCTGCCTCTCCTCGAGCGCTTTTAGCTCGGGCGATTAGAGCAAGATCATTACCAGAGGCGCCCCGAAGTTCAACAATAGCTCTCTCTATAGCCAATATCTTTGTCTTTGGAAAATACCCTTTCTCGTAGAGTCCTCTTAGGCCAACCAACTCCTGCTCGAAAATCCTAAGTTGCTCCTTTCGGGCTGTTTTTTGTATATTTAGGCCGCCTATCTCATTATCCAGCTGATCAATTCTCTGCTGCAGAATTGCGATAGTGCCAAATCGCGTCTCACGTCTTGCAGTCAAGTTTCTTTGTTCTGCCTCTATGATATCGAAAACACTATTATCTTCGCTCATTCTTTCAAGAAGCTTACCCTTTATAGAAAGTGAATTATCACCAGATAATTCACTTTCTAATCTTCCCTCCCTCGCAAGCGCTTGATTTAATTGAGCATGATGCCTTGCAACGGCCGCTGATGCTTGTAGGGGGTTCAACGCAACAAGCAAATCTCCTTTATTAACCCTTTGTCCCTCTACAACATGCAAAGACCCGACTATTCCTCCCTCAAAGTGCTGAATCTGTTTTCTTTCCCCTTTTAACGTCAGAGATGCGTAAGCTGCCACTGCCCGCGAGAGTGGTGCTGTAGCAGACCAGACTCCAAGACCTAAGAAGATGACCCCAACTGTAACCATACCAAACATAATTGCCCCTGTACTGCTTGATGAAGGCCTCTCATTAACCTTTGAAACAGCTTCAGTTTCCTTGTTAGGGTGTTTGATTACGCTATCTGACATTTTCTTGTTTTAAACTTTCAATAAACTTGCTATACTTTGGCACAAAAATTTAGGCATTTGCTGGATTTGGTCCTTGCCCAGAGACCACATTTGTTGCGCCTAATTCAGCGACAATCTGATCAGTTGGTCCAACCCTCACGATACTGCCCTGATTCAATACAGCCAAAATATCGGTGCTCCGTAATAAAGCAGGCCGGTGACTGACCACTATAATTGTTGAGCCAGTTTTCTTAGAAGCGATTATGGCATCAGCAAGCGCTTTTTCACCGTCAGAGTCTAAATTCGAATTGGGTTCATCAAGCACGATTATCTTTGGATCCATATATAGTGCTCGTGCTAGAGCTATTCTCTGCCGCTGTCCACCAGAAAGCGCTTGTCCATCTGTCCCTAATTTTGTGTCATACCCCTCCGGTAATCGCAGAATAAGTTCGTGAACCCCGGCCTTTTGTGCAGCTTTGATAATTTCTTCCGAATTAATCTCCTGAAACCTAGCAATATTCTGCGCTACCGTCCCACTCAATATCTCAACATCCTGCGGCATATAACCAATGTATGGACCTAGTTTATCTGAATTCCAGCCTTCTATGTCTGCACCGTCATACCTTACAGACCCTCTCATTACTTTCCAGACGCCAACAATAGCTCTAACCAGTGATGATTTTCCGCATCCGCTTGGCCCAACTATACCGGTAACTGTCCCCGGCTTAAAATCAATTGAAACATTATTCAATATAGTATTAGAGGCTGATTGCTCAGGAGCAGTTAAGAAAACCGACTGAAGTGATATGTTACCAGTTGGTGGCGGTAAATCCATATACTCCTCACTTTCCTCGGGTTGTAACTCTAGGGCCTCATTGATCCTGTTGTACGCATCTCGAACGTTTATAAAGTTTTTCCATTGACCCACAGCCATCTCTACCGGCGCCAATGCTCGTCCCATTATGATTGAAGCCGCTATCATTGTGCCCGGTGATATTTGGTCTTGTATCGCAAGATAACCGCCCGTTGCCAAGATAATAACTTGCAACGCCATTCGGACAAACCGAGAGCACGCCAACACGGCACCGCCTCGATCATTAGCTGATGTTTGATAATCAAGTGCCTTATTACGATTTTGCGACCAAGTCAGTTTCATTCCGGGAACCATTCCCAATACTTTTATAATTTCTGAATTTCGAATAGTCACACTAGATTCGTTTGCAATTTTAACCCATAATCGGTTTGCTTGAAAAATCTTTCCTCTGGTCAGCCATTCATTACAAGCGGCCAATAAAAAGACGATTACCGCACCAGAGAGCGCCACAAAGCCTAATAATGGATGAAGAATAAAACAAACCGTTATAAACACGGGGACCCACGGTGAGTCGCAAAGAGCTATAATTGCCTGCCCCCCTACAAAATCCCTCAGGGTATCAGCATCTCGCATTATTTGTTGAGACCGAATACTAGGGCGGCGGACGGATATATCGAAAACCATGTTCAACATACGATCGCTCATCAATTCATCGAACTGCAAAGACGTTCTATTCAAAATACGTATTCGAATACCCTCAAGCAGTCCATAAATTACTAGAAGTCCAACTGCCAAAATCGTCAGCGCAACCAGGGTGACCTCACTTCGGCTGACTAAAACCCTATCGTAAATTTGCAGCATATGAAGCGGGGCAACGAACATTAATAGATTAATAAAAAAACTAAAAAAAACTATCACGATTAATTTAGTACTACATTTCTGTATAGCCTGGGTAAGCATATTAGAATTTTTGCTCATCTTTACTGTCCTAATTACATTCACTGTAGGATTTCCAGATACCGAGCATATAGTAGTCGTCTATCAATTCTGCAAGCTCATTTATTTTAATTGATAATCTCTGGGGTAGCTCGTTATTTTGAGACTCCAAACCTAAACTGATATATCTAATGATGTATCGTTGAGCATTCCAAAAAATGTTAATGTTCCAAGATCACCGAATTCCAACTCTAGATCGCCACTGTCATTAACGCTGTTTTTACTACCTATCAATTGCTCTGGCGACAGAAAGAACCACAATAGATCGGTCCCTAACTCAAATTTAGAGATTTGTACATCACCACCTTTGTAAAAAACGACATCAATTGCTTCAGTTAATTCCAAGGTCTCTCCGGTATTCTCCAATACATGACCCAGAATGGGAACCTGATTATTTTGGGGAACCGAGGTAGGTTCTTCAACAGTTATTATTTCTTTTTCCGTATCAAAATACTCGAGGCCCCCTGGATCTATGGTTACTACGTCGTCCGTATAAGATCCAGAACCATGGAGGGAGACAAAAGATGTGTCCTGTAGAATTGCCAACTCATTATACAGATCCATATCTCCGAGGGATATAACCTTTAGTCCTCCCCCTTCATCTATTCTGACGCTCAAACCATCCAAATTGGAAAGCTCTGCCGGATTCAAACCAGATGGTATCCCCTGAAAAACCCCCTGAAACTGTTCTAATAGAGCAAACAAACTTAAGTCTGTTGTTTCATCGGTAGGCTTGTTGTCAAACTGAGCAGTTGTTTCAAGTCGACCCTCAATACGCACCGCTACATTTGCATAGACCGAATGATGATTTACATTGGGCATTACATCAATATGGGACCAAGACTCTTGCAAATCTCGCGCTAAAATATGACTTGTTTCCATAGGAGATTCAATCAGTACAAAGTCTTCGGCTATTGATTTCTTGTTCTGTATCTCGGTGCTCGAAAATACGGATATAACAGTGTCATCATGATGATCGTTTTCATCTAAATCAATATCTTGAAAGAAAAAACTCTCGCCCGCCTTTTCGCTCAAAACTCTATGCTGTTCAACACCTAAGACTAATGTTTCCGCGTTTTCTTCTTTAAGTTTAGCTTCTTCGCTAGCTGGCCCAAAGATATTTTCTCCTGTCCTCGGACTCTCGTTAAAATGAAACTCGTTTTGAGATAACTCATAAGCAATAAGCGCTGCTCCAAGAACCACCACGTTATAATTGGAAGGGTCCAAATCTGACAAGACACCTCTCAACGATTCTTCTTGGTGATTGTAATTAATTAGCGCTGGTTCATCTATTATATCTTCTAAGTTGCCTGTCCTAGCACCAATTATAACGGTAGTCAGGTCTGACGCCTTGACACCATCAACGGCAATGATGAAAGCTGCCGCCAGAAATGCCGACAGCGCCGCAGTCGGATGCAGGAGCACTCGGCCACCGCTTTTATTCTGGGGCAGCAGCATGGGATGTCTCTCTAACATCTGATCAACGATGCCCCGTATATCTGTTCCTTGATAAACTTCCTGATTCAACGAACTTACGGCAATAAAACGTCCATCTGTCTGAGCAAAATGGGCTACAACATCACCAGTCTCTGGGCGTATAAAAACAAACCACGGGTCGCCTTCATCGGATACCCCCGAATCAGTTTCAGTGTTTAATCCAGCCTGGTCTAGGATATCTTTTGCTCTATAGAAATCAGCTAGGTCCTGATTAGTCCAATAGCACTTCTCAGGGTCCACGCGCTGCTTTTTGGATTTAAAGACTAGTATACTCATGGATGCCACACCCTATTTATAGACTTTCCAGCATAATTTTGTAGACGTTGGCACCCCAAGCTCACCCGCTAGGTCCAAAAATCATATCAAACGTTATTGGATCATAATACTTCATGAGATTGATTGCAAACTCTCTTGGATCCATTTCTAGAGCCTCTGCCCAGTCTCTGAGTCGATCGGACGGCACTCGTCCTCGACCAGCCTCTATTTGCGAGATAAAGGTGTAATACTCCATGTTAACTCGATATGCTAATTCCCGTTGCGATAGGCCTAACTCACAACGCCTGTTACGCAACCATATTCCTGCTTTTTTCCTCAACTCGCTTGTATTAATCGGAACAACTGAGCTTTGGGGGGAATCGGACACCATCTAAACAACTCCATACAACAACATCACTTTACTGTCAAAGATTTACTGTACTTGCATCATAATGTCCAGAAGAGTCTTAAAAAATTCCAAAAATAACTGCGTTAGGCGATTCCAGATAGGATTAAATGCAATGCTTATTGCTAGGAATGACTTTTATTCCCCCCTTTTAAATACCCGAGTTGGCAAAAGCATAAAAAGCTTCCCCTTCAAAGTTAAACTGTGAAATTTCCATTACCACATCTTTTTCATGCTCGTTCGCTGTGAAGAAATGTCCGCCAGAAACTTTATTAAAAAACCTATATACTGGTATGGTTGCGGAGCTATCAGTATTAAACGCTCTAAAACCAGTTCCCTCAAAAATAAAATTATCTAATAGTTCAACATGACTTTTTTCAATCTCAGACGCTGTAAAAAAATGGCTTCCAAGTTGAGAATTAAAGAAACGATATACTGGAACCGAGTTGTCAAGCCCATCATCTAATCTTGATAATGCCAAAAATCCAGTTCCCTCCGATATAAAATTACTATTTCCATCTACAGTATTTTTTTCCACAACATCTGCAGTGAATAGGTGTCCCCCGCCAGTAGGGTTATAAAAGCGAAAAACATCAATTCTTATAATATCGTTGGAGCCATATAGTGTCACAGCAGCATCTATGTCATCCTTTTGTATTTCAAAAATCGTTGTTGAATATGCAGCATTCATTAAAGCCTGCCTATCTCCAGAGTGATCTATGCCAATGGCATGGCCTATTTCATGTGTGACAGTAGAAGAAAAATCTATTTTATCAGCAGGGGAATCTCCACCCAAAAACCAATCTTCTGAAAAATCCAAGGCTATTACGACCTTGTTTAGAGGGCCCAATGATGGGATGGTTGTCTGTCCTAAAACTCCATTTTCACCATCAATATCGCGCCAACCAAATCGTATATCAACTCCTTCACTGTCCGGAACAGACACGAAACGGATGTCCGCCACATTCTCCCATGCACTCAAAGAAGTAATAATTTCCTCTTGAAACGGCACTTCCGTAATAAATTCGTCAAAAATCCCGAATTGGTTTGGAAAGTTTTCCGCGGCAAAACTGTAGGATACCGTGCCACCGGCATTACCAAGAACTTGGCTCTCGCCCCACTTTTGACCAAACGTCGTAAATTCCTTTGTCACCTGATTCATAACGCAAAAAAAGCACATTTTCTACCTTTGTTCATAGTGTGTACTGATCAGATAGCATTGAAAAAATCAACAATCTTAGAAATTGAAATCGAGACCTTCATCTTTACCCTGAAAGATATTCAGACCGATCTCCTTTAAAATAGATGAAGCTCTGTCATCTGCATTCATGGAATCCATTAGCGAACGGAAATTGACTTGAGAAAAATGATGCGCATATACGAGGCTAATAGCACAAGTTTCACGTAGTTTTAAAAACTCGCTC
>MDTB01073235.1_pt1 | contig 10040 bp, 11 predicted proteins | sample 811161 | NCBI WGS metagenome assembly MDTB01 (sample SAMN05326650, study PRJNA326480) | marine metagenome | isolation source: seawater | place: Mediterranean Sea | collected 2009
TATGCTCGTATAAGTTCATAATAATTCTTTTAAAAAAAAGAGGATATACTATTATAATTTTTTAATTACAATATAAAAAATAGGGTTTTTACTTATATTTTCTATGTTTTCTGTTTTATTTCCAGGTCAAGGTTCACAATCAGTTGGAATGGGTAAAGAATTACATGATAATTTTGGTTATATAAAAAATCTATTTGATGAAGCTGATGATGTTCTGAATTTATCAATAAGTAAACTTATTTTTGAGGGACCAAAAGAATTATTAGACCAAACCGAGAATACTCAACCAGCAATATTTTTAGTTAGTTACTCAATTTTTAACATAATAAAAAAAGAAACAGATTTCGATATTAGTAAAGCTAATTTTTTTGCAGGACATTCTTTAGGAGAATATTCTGCTCTAGCATGCGCTGGGGTAATAAATTTTAAAGAAACAATTAAGCTTTTAAAAACAAGAGGCAATGCAATGCAAAATGCAGTCCCAAAAAATGAAGGTGGTATGGTAGCTGTTTTAGGCTTAGAAATTAAAAAAATTGTAGAAATAATTGAAAATAGTAAGACTAAATTTAACTGTTATTTAGCAAATGATAATTCGAATGGTCAGGTCGTCGTTAGTGGAAAAATTGAAGATATTGAAAAATTTACAACTGAATTAAATAAATCAAAGATTAAATATGTTAAATTACCTGTATCTGCACCTTTTCATTGTCCTTTAATGAGTCCAGCAACAAAAATTATGAACAAAGAATTAAGTGAAACTAAATTTTCTGCTCCATATAATATGATAGTTTCGAATGTTACAGCAGAACCATCAAATGATCCTGAATATATAAGAGAACTTTTAATTGAACAGATAGAAAAACCAGTTCGTTGGAGGGAAAGCGTAATAAATATGATAAAACAAGGAAGTAAAAAATTTATTGAAATTGGTCCTGGAAAAGTATTATCAGGACTTGTCAAAAGAATTGATAGAAATGTTGACTTAATTCAAATAAATAATATTGATGATCTGAATAATCTAAAAAATTAATGATAGATTTAAAAAATTTAAATATAATTTTGACTGGCGCTACAGGAGTTATTGGAAACTCAATTCTCGATAAATTAGTTTCAGCAGGAGCAAATATTTTAGCGACAGGAACAAATGAGCAAAAATTAAAAATAATTAAAGATAAGCATAAAGATTTAAATGCAGTAAGATTTGATATATCAGAACATGGAAAGATTGATCAATTTGTTGAAGATTGTAGTAAAAATTTTTCAAACAAAATTGATGTTTTAATAAATAATGCTGGCATCACTCAAGATAATTTATCTTTGAGAATGAAAGAAGATGAATGGAAAAGAGTCATTGATATAAATTTAACCTCAACTTTTCTAATTTCGAAAAGTGTTATTAAGAAAATGCTTAAATCAAAAAGCGGTAAGATAATAAATGTCACATCTGTAGTGGGGCATACAGGAAATATTGGTCAGGCAAATTACGCTGCATCAAAAGCAGGGATTGTAGCAATGTCAAAAAGTTTAGCTCTAGAATATGGAAAAAAAAATATTACAGTAAATTGTGTATCTCCAGGATTTATAGTTTCAGATATGACTGCCAAAATTAGCGAGGAACACACAGATTTAATGAAATCAAGGATATCACTAAACAAATTCGGTAATCCAGAGGATGTTGCTAATTCAATTGCTTTTTTAAGTTCTAATTTGTCAGATTATATCACAGGAGAAACAATACATGTAAATGGTGGCATGTATTTTAGTTGACAAAGTTAATAAAATATTTATTAACAAATTAACTAAAGGAACTTAATGTCAGAAGATATTTCAAATAAAGTAAAAAAAATAGTTGCAGATCACTTAGGTATTGATGAGGCAAAAGTAAATGATGATTCAAGTTTTATTGATGATTTGGGTGCGGATAGTTTAGATACAGTAGAGCTAGTTATGGCTTTCGAGGAAGAATTTGGATCTGAAATATCTGATAGCGATGCTGAAAAAATTTTAACTGTTGGAGATGCAGTAAAATTTATAGAAAATAAAGCAAACTAATTTTTTACATCAATGGCCGAAAAAAAAGCTGGGGTAATTGTGATTTTATCTTCCCCTTCTGGCGCTGGAAAAACTTCTTTGGTTAAAAAGATCTCCAAAAGAAATAATTTTCAAATATCAATTTCCCATACCACAAGGAGACCACGGTCGAATGAAAAAAATGGTATAGATTATTTTTTTGTAGATAATAAAAATTTTAAAAGTCTAATTAAAAAAAAAAAATTTTTAGAGTATGCGAAAGTATTTAGAAATTATTATGGCTCTCTTAGAGAAACAGTAGTTAATAAATTACAAAAGGGTGAAAACGTAATATTTGATATAGATTGGCAAGGAACGCATCAAATAAAAAAAAAAAAAATTAAAATATAAAATTATTACAATATTTATCCTTCCTCCATCCAAAAAGGAATTATTTAATAGATTATTAAAAAGGGAAAGAAAAGATAAAAAAATTGCAAATGTAAGAATGAAGCAATTTAAAAATGATATTTTACATTGGCAAGAATATGATTTAACAGTTATAAATGATAAAATTGAGACTTGTTATAGAGAAATAATGAAATTTATTTACAGTCAATTATCCAAGAAAAAAAAATTCAAGTATGACAGAAAATTTTTGAAAGAGCATATTCAAGATTTAATTAATTAATTGATTTTCATATAATTCACAAATTTTATAATAAGTTTTATGGTCTAAGTTTTGAGGTCTTAAATTTAAATCTAATGATAATTTTTTTGATACTTCTTCAAAATCTTTAAATAAAAATTTTAGAGGTTTCTTTATCATTTTACGTCTCTGGTTAAAGAAAATATTGGTTACATGTTCTAAATTTTTTGCATCTCTTAAATTAAAAATTTTTTTTTTTGGTTTTATATTGAGCAAAGTACTTTTAACTTTAGGCATAGGTTTAAAACAATTAGGCTCTATATCTATAATTTTTTCTATTTTCATTTTCCAATTTGATAGTATTGATAATCTTCCATAACTTTTAGTGTTCACTTTTGCTATTATTCTATCTGCTACTTCTTTTTGGAACATTAAAATAAATTTCTTACAAAATTTATCCAATTTTTTAATTTTTATCCATTTTACCAACATCTGAGAAGATATATTGTATGGCAAGTTTCCAAATATAATTATATTTTTTTCATTAAATATTTCATAATCAAATTTCATCATGTCTTCATGAATCAAATTTATTTTTTTTCCAAACTTTGCATGTAAATGATTTAAAAATCTTTCATCTTTTTCTATGACTGTTAAGCTTTTTAAAGACTTGTTCAAGATCTTTTCTGTAAGGTTACCTGTTCCAGGGCCTACTTCTAAAATTATATCGTCATTATTAATATTCGCAGTATTAACAATTAGGTTTAGTATTTTTTGATCAGTCAAAAAATTTTGTCCCAAACTTTTCTTAGAGGTAAAATTCATTTTATTTTTTCTAAGAAATTAAAAGCGTAAAAAATAGATGATGGGTCAGATTTATTTTTACCGACCATATCAAAATTTGGACCATGATCTGGTGTTATCTTAATAAATGGAAGACCTATAGTAAGATTGATTGCATTAAAATTAAATAGTGTTTTAGCAGGTGTTAGTACTTGATCATGATACATACCTATTACAACATCATATTTTTGAATATTATTATCTAAAAAAAAAGTATCAGCTGGGATTGGACCAATTATTTTAATTTTTTTTTTTGTTAAATATTTTATTGCTGGTATAATTTCTTTTACTTCTTCACTTATCCTATCAATACTTTCACAGTGTGGATTTAACCCAAGTAACGCAATATTTGGCTTTTTTTTTAATGTTGTTTTATAGAAATTATTTATTTTTAAAACATTGGTGATAATTTTATCTTTTTTTATATATTTAGGGACTTTATTAATAGGTATGTGAGTTGTTAAAGGTGAAACGGATAGATTTTTATTATATATTAGCATCACAGGATTTTTAGAAGACGTTTTTTTTGCAATATATTCAGTAACACCAGGAAATTTTTTCTTTAAAAAATGAATTTTAGATATTGGTCCATTAATTAATGCATAATTCTTCTTTCCATTTATTATTTTAAGACTTAAATCAAAACAATTCTCAATGTATTTATTTGAATGGTTAGAAATAGATTTAAATGGATTTTTAAAACTATAATTTACATTTATGATATTTACAGTTTTTTTTAAAGAATCATTTATATTTTTTATTTTATTGAATTTAATTTTATATTTAAGAATTTTCATCTGCCTTTGAAATAGTATGTAGCTACCAATAATTATTATTTTTTTGTTTTGTTTTTTAAAATTATTTGACCTAAAATATTTAAATAAAATTTCACTAAAAGTTGAGTTTGGTTCTCCAGGAACGATTAAAACAGTTTTAATACTCATTTATATCAATATTTTTTTTAAGTTTTTTGTAAAATATATTGGAAAAAGTATTTAACTGTCTATTAGTTTCCTTGTTAATTAATTTTTCTAATTGGATATCAATGTCAATGTCTTCTTTAAGTTGTTTTTTGTTATTTAACTTAATAATCATATATCCATTTTGAATTTTTATAGGTTTGCTAATTTCACCAATTCCTAAATTTTTGATTATATCGTTTATTTGACTAGAAATTTGAAGTTCATTTATCCAACCAATTAATCCTCCATTCTTTGATGTATTCGAAATACTATAAATATTTGCGGTATTTTCAAAACCTATTTTTTTTATATTGTCACTTATTTTATTTAGTCCTTCATCTAAATTTTGATCTAAACTTTTCTCAAAAACTATTTCAGATAAATTGTACACAAATTTTTTGCTCTCATTTTCAAATTTTTCAAGAATATTTTTTTTAAGTTCGACCCTATTGATTACAATGTTATTTTTGAATTTTTCATAAATCAACTGATTCCAAAAAGTTTCAATGGTTAATTTCTTTTTTATTGTTTGGTAATCGATATTTAAGCTTTTTAAAATTTTTTTAAATTCATTTCTGTTACTAATATTTCTTCTTTTTAATAAATTATCTTCGACAGTATTAACTAATTTATTATTTTTATTTAAATCAAAATACCTTTTTACCTCCAATTCTTTTATAATTTCAGTAATTAATGAGTCTTTTGCAATATTATCTAATCTTGATTTTTTCAGTTCATTTAATTTTGGATTTAAATAAATTAGGTAATTTTTTTCTTTTTCTAAATCAATGTTTGTGATGATTTCATTTTTAATTTTAACTTTGATCTCTATTAATTCTCCATAACAAATTTTATTTAAGCTAAAAATGATAAAAAAAAAAATTAAAAATATCTTTATTTTATTTGGCATTATCAAAAATTGAATTTGCTGATCCACGTAATTCTGCAAATGGAATAAATTTAACTAAAAAAAACAAACTTTCATCTGGTTGAAGCCTCCCATTTCTAAAAAATTTCTTTTGATATTGAAAAGATGCTAATAAGCAATCTGTTTCATACTCATATGATAGTTTATAAAATTGTGTAAAATCATCCTTTAAATCCTTTGTTGTGTCAAATTGAAAAGAATGTTCATTTGTTAACTTAAATGCTGTCATATTCTTAATAGTTTCAGAGCTTCCAAAATCATTATTCTCAGCAATATAGTTGAAAGTTGTAACTAATTTATTTGATCCTATTTTAGCAGATAAAGAATCATAATTCGAGAAATCTAAATCTCTGTCATAAGAAAAATTATAATTTAATTCAAGTGCATCTTCAATTTTGTAAAAAAGAGATCCAACAATATCAGATCTGGTTTGATCAAGCTTTGACTTGCCTGGCAAACTTCCATTTTTATGAAATTTAAACACATTTCCTAAATTAATTCCAAGCATCTTATCATTTTGTAAATTTTGTTTTTCAAATTCAATACCAAGAGTAAGCGACTCACCTTTTTCAACCATATCTGACCTCCCAATTCTATTTGAAGAAAAAATATTGCCATATTGAATTCTAGCCTCAGTGTCAGAAATATTTTTGCCATTAGTTGGACTGAATCGAAATTGAGCAATTGGTTTTAAATAATTATTAGTAGATTGTAACTTCTTCTTAAGTGGTAATTCTGTTTTGATTAAAAATGTTCCAAAAATTTCGTGATCATTTTTATTTTCATAAACTGAAGAATTTTCCGAGTAGGTATTATAATTCTTTAATAAAAGCCTATAATCTGTTACTAACCCATTGCGTGAGATATAATCAAATGACTCAAAATTGAAATCATTATTAATAAGTGTTTCATATTTATTTGTATCATAAATTTTCTGAAAACCAGAGGATAAGAAATTAAATCGACCATTATATTCTTCATCTAATTTTATCTCCTTACTAAAATTAAAATCTGGAAATATATATTGATATCTATCACTATCTTCTTTAGATAAGTCTTCGTAAAGTCTTAATGTGCTATTTAAATTAGTATCATCGTCAATCTCTTTACTAATTTTGAAATACGAGGTTAGCAAACTGTCACTCTCGATAATTTCAGTATAACTTTTAATATCATGAATCTTAAGGTAGTTATCATTAGTTACATTCTGTATTTTTAATTCGTAGTCTGTTTTTTCATCTATCTTTCCATCTAAAGTAGCAAAAAAATGCGAGTTAGTATTACTGTCATCTCTATTAAAGCTGAAATCTGCAATAAATTCTGAATTTTTAAGAGCTTCTCTAAATTCAGTATGAATAATAAAATCATTATCTTCATAAATTCTTGGCTTAAATGTAAGGTCTCTTGAATTTGATAAATTATAAAAATATGGCACACTGATTGAAGAACCCAAGTTAGCTGATCCTTTGTAAAATGGTGTTAAAAAACCTGATTTTCTTTTAACTGATGGATCTGGATGATTGAAATATGGCATGTAAAATACTTTCTGACCAAATACTCTAAGCCAAGATTTTTCATACTCAAACAGCTTCTTGACCTTATTATGTGTAAAAATTTCACTTTGAATTTCCCAGCCCCTACATGATTTATCTGTTTTATTACAGGTACTAAAAACTGTCTTATAAATTCTAGTACTCTCATCACTTGAAGTAACACTTTTACCTTTTAAAACAGGATCATTTTTCTCATTACCAAAAAAGGAGTTTTCAAATTTTACAAAAATTTCTTTTCCTACAATTTCATTTATTTTTAAGTTTATTTTTGAGTTCTCAAAATGATAATTATTTGAATTAATATCTTTAACTAGAACTTCCTTAGATGTAATTAACTTGGGGATTAATTCAAAAATTAAACCTCTCTGAAAAAAAAAATTATTCTTATTATTGTCATTAACATTGGTAAAATCGTTGCTAGATATTTTTTTTGAATCTCTATTATACAAAACGTCGAATGAATTAATTTCATATTTATTTTCGCTATTTATGTATGTTTCATTTTTTGAGAAAACTGTATTTTTTAAGTCGTTATAAATAATTTTTTCACTTTCAATATATATATTATTTTCCTTATCAAAATATTTTACATCATCAATTACAATTAGTTCTGAAATTATTTTATTATAGATAAATTTATCACCTTCAATTGTTATGTTATTAGAAGGTATAATGGCTTTGCCCTTTGTTGCAAAAATCATATTTCCTTCTTCTTCAATTTTAATATTTTTGGAGTCAAAATAAATTGTATCTGCACTTAAATGTGAGTGAGAAAATATTAAAAATAAAAAAATAAAGTTTATAAAAATTCTAATTTTCATTTAACTTGGTCAATCCTAAAGTACATATTAAAAAAATAACTATCTGCGGAAGCCAAACAGACGCAGCTACAGGCAATGTCTCATTTTTTCCAAATAATACTGAAAAATAATTAATATAGTAAAAAATTACAGATACTAACACCCCAATAACAATAAGAAAAAATTTTGATTTTATAAAATTAAATTTAAACATTAATAAAGCCCCAATGATTGTTGTTAGAGTAAGGTAAAACGGAATACTGTATATTTTATTTAGATGAAGTTTCACTTCTGTTGCAGAATAACCTATTGATTTATAATTCTCTTTTAATTCTATAAGTTGTAAAATATTTAATGAATTAAGATTTGAATATAAATTTGAAATTATTTCACTATTGAATGAAGACAAATATTTATAATTTTTTAAATTTTCGGCCTTCTTTTTTTTTGAATAGATTTTAACATTTTCTAAAAGCCAAGTTTTATTATTTATGTCAGCCACATCCGAAATAATAGTATTAATTAATTTATACTCATTGTTTAACTCTATTATTTCCAAATTTTCCAACTTATTAATTTTATATTTTTTTGCATTAATAATATAGATTTTACTGCCATCCTTACTTTTTTCCTTAATCCAAAGTCCATCCTCATTTACAACAGCTAAATGATCACCACTATCAGAATACTTATATTTTAGATTTAAATATAAGCTTTTAAGATTTGCTGAAAATGAGTAATAGATTACTATAAAAACAATTCCTGCAATTAACGAAACAATTGAAATTATAGAAGTTATTTTTAAATTATCTATACCGTTACTTCTTAATAATTCAATCTCGTCATTATCATAAAGATTTATAAAAAAAAACATAACACCCAATAAGAAAATAAAGGGAAGAATTTCAAAAATAATTGAAGGTATATTTAAAATTGTTAACAAAATCGGGTAGTAAAGGTCATTTTCTTTATTTTCAAAATACTTAATCTCCTCAAAAATATTTAAAAAAAAACTTAAAAAAATGAAAACAACAAGTATTATTAAAATATTTTTTAAAAATAGTTTTGTTAAGTAGTTTTGATACTGTTTTAAAATCATAAAAAATTTAATCTAAATTTTGAATAAATTAATATAAGAATATAATAAACTATTACTAAAATTACTGGTAAAAGTAATATTATAAATGAAACATTGATTGAATTTAAAAAAAATTTTAAACTTAATTGAGAAATTATTATAATAAAAATTCCCATTAAAAATATATTTAACTTGTGAAATTTCATCAAATATCTTGTCTTCGGTTCTATTACTAGACTCGCACCAATAAGCGATACTATAAGGATATAAAAAGGAAGGACTAATCTTTTGTATAGTTCTTCACTTATTGATTTAATAGATCTCTTATGACATGATTGATCATCAGGATTAGAAATAAAATTATCTTTATTTAATTTTCTTTTAAAGAAATATTTATTCAAACAATTTAGTAATTGCATTGAGTCTAATTCTTGAATTTTTGAATGTGTTGTAGTTTTAGTTGAAAAATTGGATAAATCATAATCTGTTTCTGAAAAATTTATAGTAAATGTTTTATCTTTATTTATATTTGTGATACCTCCATTAAAAAGCCTTAATATATATTTGTTATCTTTTTTAATTATCCTTCCACTTTTTGAAACTATAATTTTTGATTTGTTTGAGTTTATTTTTTCATTAATATATACTTTATTAAGTTTTCCATCTTTCTTGTAATCTTCAACAAATATTGTGAGATTTTTAACAACATTTATAAATTTTTTTTCAGAGATTAATTTAGGTAAAAAATCAATATTTGACTCCTTTATGAACAGCCTTCCAAGATTTTGGGATTTAGGAACAATAAACAAGTTTAAAATCAACTGTAAAATTAAAAATAGTATAGAAAATTTTAATATAAAATTAATAAATTCAATTTTTTGAATTCCATTATTCCAAAATACTATTAATTCATTTGAATTATTATATTTATTTATCACATAAAATATTGAAATAAAGAATACAAATATAATGGTTTTACTAAATATTTTAGGTAAATTTAAAGATACGTAATAAAAATATACATTTAGACTGTGCCCATCATCTGATACTAAATCTAAAAAATTAACTGCCTGAATTATCCATACAATAAAAGTAATACTAAAAGATGAAATTAAAAAAAAATTAACAATATCTAGAGAAAATTTACGAAATATTAATTTATTCATTGAAATTATTGTTTTAATAAATATACAACATTATCTAATAAAAATTTCAAA
>MDTB01213948.1_pt1 | contig 10040 bp, 6 predicted proteins | sample 811161 | NCBI WGS metagenome assembly MDTB01 (sample SAMN05326650, study PRJNA326480) | marine metagenome | isolation source: seawater | place: Mediterranean Sea | collected 2009
CAATGAGCCCTATTACGGAGTAGGGCTTGAACAGGCAGATGGTATGTTTGCATTAGAAAATGGAGGCCCCAGTAATGGAGCGGATGTTTATCCAGGTGACTCCAATAATAGGGAGTTTAGCCACTCGTCGACACCAAATACGACTAGTATCTATAATGAACCATCCATGTTACGAATTGATAATATTTCAAATCCTGGTGAACATATGACTTTTGATGTAGCCTACAATGAACTAATCTTAGCAACCGCTACCATTGAGGATGGATATGGCTCAGCTTATAACAACGGCTACATTTCATTAGGACTGGATAATGAAATGGACTTGGTTGAGTTTGAATTCAGCCTTGATTTTACACCAGCTTTTGTGAATATAATTGGCATAGTTCCAACAGAAAGAGCAACTTATGATTCTGTAATTATCGATAATAATCATGTAACACTAATTAATCCAGCGATTAGCGCTGGCTCTGGCGAGGTTTTAAATTTAGAATTATTTAATAATATTGGAATAGAGACCGAGGTTATTGTAAGCTACCAAATGTGCTTAGGCTTTACGCCAGAAAATGATGAGGTTGGGATTACAATTACTGATGATGCGATTTATCAAATTAACGGTGTAGATCAATTCTATAATATTCAAAATGGTAACGGGAACTTGGGTGGAGGTGCCTCCTATAGCGTTTTTCTTATTAATACAGTTCCAATAGCTCTTACTGTTTTTGAACTTTCGAATGACCCTCAAATATTGATACCTAGTGAAGAACCATATGAAGATTTGAATGGGAATAATCAATACGATAACGGAGAACCATTTGTGGATTGGAATCAAAATAATATCTGGTCACCTATAGTTGAACCTATTTCCTTATCAAATCAGTGGGGAATTAGTGCATCTGTAAATGGCAGTAACTTGATTGTGACCATCTCAAATTGGGAAGAACCTTTAGAACCTTCACAGCATGAACTCTTTAGAGTAAACTGTGCTGTTAGTGATGAGGCGAATCTGAATGATGTGACAACCGTATACACAGATGTTCAATTAATCCTTGATGGATGGGGTAATAGTGGTGTCCCTTTTGTAAATGGTGATGGAACAGTAACGATTGATGGAGTCCTATCAAATGATAATGCAAAAGACATTCCATCTACATTTTCTCTTAATGGAATATATCCAAATCCATTTAACCCGATTACAACAATTGATTTCTCTGTTTCAGATAACAACATTCTAGTTAATATTGATATTTTTGATTTAAAGGGGAACATTGTTAAAACACTTTTTAATGAAATCTCCGAAGTAGGAAAACATCAAATACATTGGAATGCTTCAAATTTTAGTTCAGGAATTTATTTTGTAGTTTTTGAAGCAGGAGAAATAAGAAATATTCAAAAGGTTACAATGCTTAAATAAGTTAAGCTGATTTTCTTTTTTGGATTTTTTTAAACTCTGGATCTTTTCCCACAGTTATAGTTTCTTTTGTGATAACAATCCTCTCGATGCCTTTCATATCAGGTAGGTGATACATCAGGTCCATCAATTTTTCCTCTATCACAGATCGTAAAGCCCTTGCTCCTGATTTTTTTTCCATAGCTAATCTTACAATTTCAAAAAGTGCGCTCTTGTTAAATTCTAAAACAACTCCCTCAATTAAAAATAATTTTTGGTATTGCTTTACTATTGAATTTTTTGGTTTTACCATTACTTTAAGCAAATCCTCTTCATCAAGCTCATCAAGAGTTGTCAAGATAGGAAGCCTTCCTACAAGCTCTGGAATCATACCATAAGATATTAAATCTTCTTGTATTAGATCATGAAATGGACTTTCTATTTTATTTTTCACATCTTTTTCTGAATTAAACCCTAGACTATTTCTACCAATCCGACTTGCAATTATTTCTTCTAATCCTGAAAAAGATCCTCCACAAATGAATAGTATATTTGAAGTATTAATAGGTAATAAACTTTGTTCTGGATGCTTTCTCCCACCCTTTGGTGGAATATTAGCAACGGTTCCCTCAAGAATTTTCAATAAAGCTTGCTGTACACCTTCCCCACTAACATCTCTCGTTATTGAAGCACTTGAACTTTTTCTGCCAATTTTATCTATTTCATCAATGTAAATAATTCCTTTTTCTGCATTATTCACATTGTAGTTGGCAACCTGTAATAGTCTAACTAAAATGTTTTCAACATCTTCTCCAACATAGCCAGCCTCCGTCAATGTTGTGGCATCTGCAATAGCAAAAGGAACTGATAATAATCTTGCAAGAGTCTGAGCAATTAAAGTTTTTCCCGATCCAGTAGGACCAATTAATAATATATTACTCTTATCAAGTTCTACATCAGATACGTAGGACTGATGGATGATTCTCTTATAATGATTATAGACAGCAACTGATATAAATTTTTTTGCTCTATCTTGACCAATTACATGAGCGTCAAGACCTGATTTTATTTTTGAAGGTTTTTGAAGTTGAACTTTGAAACTACTAAATGGTTTATTTGATTCATCTTCAAGATTAATTTTTGGGAAGCTTCCTTTTTTTATCTTATTCATTTTCGTTTCATTAGAATTGAGTCTATAATACCGTAGTCTTTAGCATTTCTAGATGTAAGATAATTATCTCTTTCCGTATCTGCTTCTATTTTTTTTATTCCCTGTCCAGTGTTTTTTGCTAAAATTGTATTTAATTGTTTCTTTAATCTTATAATTTCTTCGGCTTGAATTTTAATATCAGTAGCCTGGCCTTCCGCACCACCCAGTGGCTGATGGATCATAATTCTAGAATTTGGTAAAGCCGACCTTTTACCTTTTTTCCCACCTGCAAGCAAAAATGCTCCCATAGATGCTGCTTGCCCAAGGCAAATTGTTGCTACATCAGGTTTTATATATTGCATTGTATCATAGATTCCCATTCCAGAGGTTATAATTCCTCCGGGTGAATTGATATATAAGTTTATATCTTTTTCAGAGTCTTCAGCTTCTAAAAAAAGTAACTGCGCAATAATTAAGGAAGCTATGGAATCATTGATAGGGGTACCTAAAAAGACAATTCTTTCTTTTAATAAACGTGAGTATATATCAAATGCTCTCTCAGATCGACCTGTCTGTTCAACAACGATGGGGACTAATTGATTTAATGTATCGTTATCTATTTTCATTTTCTTTCTCCCGAAGATTCTTTGTAGGTACATCTATTTCGTTAACTTTAGCAAATTGTTCTAGGTATTCCAAGATTTTCTTTTCAATTAAATCATCTTCAATTTTTTTCTTATTACTTGGTTTTTTATAGAATTTTCTAATTTCTTTTTCAGATTGAGGTGACCTCCTAATCAAATTCTCGATTTCCTCTAATACATTTTCATTAGACACAAATAAACCTTCCTGTTTAATAATTATGTTACGCAGAGTAAACCATTTGATATTTCTTTCTGCTAATAATTTATAATGTTCCCTTACTTTTTCCTCATCCAAGGGTTCACCTTTATTTTGCTTTTTCGCGTCTTCAATAATATTGACTAGATAATTTTCAACCATAGAGGGAGCAAAGGATGGATTTACAAATGAAATATATGCATCGACCAGCTCTTGTTCAAACGCTATTTTAGAACGTTCTTCAAAATTATCTTTAATTTTACTTTCGACATCTATTTTGAGTGCCTCTAGCGATTCTAGCTGAGGATTAATTTGTTTTAAAAACTCACTGTTGACTTCAGGAAGGACCTCTCTTTCTATATTATTCACTTTGAGTTCATAATCTGATTCTTCCTGATTCTCTCCGGTTGGGATATTTACAACCGCTGTTTCACCAGGTCTTAAACCAATTAATTTTTCTTTTTGATTGTCCGTAAATGATCCATTCCCAACACGCAAATATTGTTTTTCAAATTTCTTACCAATAATTGCCACTCCTGATTTATCAAGCTTTTGCAAATCACATACTAAATAATCACCTTCTTTTGCGCCATCCTCTATTGATATAATTGTAGCTTTCGATTTACGCAGTTGTAAAATTGCAGCATCAATATCCTGTTCATCATGGATATATTTTGTACGGTTTATTGCAAAAGAATTCCTTTTTAATTTTGGGATCTTTATTTCTGGTTCAACTTCAAAAGTTGCAGTAAAAACAAAAGGGGCATTCATTTGAAAACTTACATCTTTAATTTCCGCCTTGTTTACTGGATTGAGTTTTTCTTTTTGCAGAGCTTCAAGATAATATTTTTGAAAATTCTTATCCATAAATTCAGCTTCAATATTTTGTTGAAACTGACTTAAGATTCGTTCTTTTGGTAAACGACCAGATCGAAAACCGGGCATTTTAATCTTCTTGCTAAATTGTTTTAGAGTATTATTGAATTCTGGCTCTATTTTGCCCCAAGGGATATCTATTTTCAACTCCCTAGTATATTCGTTTATATTTTTTAATCTTATCTGCACTTTTTTTCCCTATTTTACGAACTGAATTTACAAGGCTTGTTTACAATGTTATAAAAATTAAATCTTGCTAATTTTTTTTGTTCAATTAACTGGAATTTCCATGCCGCCTCTATAAAATATTACTAAGGAAACAAACTGCATCAAATTGTACAATTCTCTATAATTAAATTGTTTGAAAATTTTCACTTTACTATTATATATATTTATTGAAAAATAGTTTATTGCCATTCCAAAAGTAATAAAAAATGCGCCTATAAAACTTAGTTTTAAAAAGATATAAAGAAATCCAAGGAACAAGAATAAGTTAAGGCTTTTTATGAATTTCAAACTATAAAACTCACTATCATTACCCATTAAAATTTTTATATGATAGGTCAAAACAATCATACTCGTCACTATTGATAAAAGGAATATATTATTGTAGTAAATTATAGCGCATAGACTGAGTAGTTGTAATTGTGCAATAACCAACTTCATAACAAGATTAATATTTCCTTGAAAAGTTTTTATCATTTTTGTTATACTAAAAAAATCTTCAAATTTTATTTCACTGATAATTGCAAAGCTCCAGGAAAAAAAGATAAAGGACCATAATTCGTGAAAGGGTGAATTTCGATTACCATTAATTTTTAGGAATAAATAAAAACTAATTAAACTGCAAAGTACGTAAATAATTACTTTAGTGTCATATTTTTCAAAAATTTTATGTAACATATTTCTTAGCTACTAAATATAATATTCACCAAAAAAATAACATCTACAATGTTAATAGTACTATCATTATTAATATCTGAAACAAAACCAGAACATATTCCTGCTTCTCCAGCATTAGATACATTATCCGCTAATAATAAAATATCAAAAACATCTAACTCTCCTGAATTATCTAAGTCACCTGATAACCATTGATTACATGCATTCGTTGGACTTGCAAAGAAAATATGCCACCCCGCAAGTGGATTTCTTTCGGCTCGGCCAGAGGAATCTGCTCCTTGAATGTAATATTGTATAAAGTTTGAATCTGTCAAAGCTGGAATCCATCCGATCCAATGATCTACCTCTTCAGGTACATCAGAGATCCATAAATGCTCAAATTCCCATGTTGAGGACTCAATTGTCTTGTAAAATACTTTTACAGAATCATTTATTATGCCAGTTTCACTTAGATCGTCGATGATCAGTTCAATTTTATAACCATTTTCATCAGGATTAGTACCATAATTCAAAGGATTATGAAACATCTGCAACAGATCTAAATCTGGAATTCCTTTTGTGCGACAATGCAATGCATCAGTTGATTGCCAAGAACCTGAAAAACCTAATATTTCATAACCTGGTAATGCTTCTTCATATACTGCAATTGCATCGTCATCATAACTCCCTCCAGTCGTTGGTACGAATACTTTTTCATTCAAAATTAAAGAGTTAGTGTATGGCTGGTTATTCGGAGTCCAAACTCTATATAGTTCCCAAGGCTCTCCCCATTTATTCAATGAGCTTGAAAAATATTCTGCTGTTTCTTCTATCATAGAATATTGTGGATGAGATTCAGGAACCTCCCGAATTAACACCTTAGTATGGCTTAAATACTTTCCCCAACAATCTATGTGATCTATATAGGTATTGTTTGGATCATCAATTACGTGATAAGTCTCGATTCCATAATAATCTTCCATTAATGTCATAACATCTTCATTAGATAAATCATTTTCATTGAATACTAAATCCGATGAAGCAGCAATACCGATTCCATCGGTCATGTAATTTCCACCAGCATGAATAATATCTGACGCATAAAAAGGGACGTCTAAATAGTTCGATATTTTTAATGGTGCATCATTATCATTTGGTCGAGGCCTATTATATGTAAAATCAACAATAGCTACATTCCTATCACCATCAACAACCCACCACGGCCCATAGTCTCTTGTCCAATAACTATCTGTTGGACCAAGTACAAACTCCACATTTTCCATAATAACACCACCATTTTCCATAGTACTTAAGGCATCATTTTCTTGATTTGAAGAAACTAAACAATAGATTGTGACACCCTCAGACATTTCTGCAATTAATTCTGTTGAAATACCGAAAGGATATCTAATTAATACTCCTTTCATTCGCTCGAATTCTGCGATATTCCTTACAGGAAATGCAGGAGGATCTGTCTGCCTTCCCATAGTATAAATTTCATCTATCCTAAGTTTCTCTTCTTGAGTAAGACCTTTTGGTAATTCAGGCAAGTATATGTTTTCTGCAAATAGAAAACAATTAGCAAATAAAAATAAAACAAAATAATTTTCTATTTTTTTTATCATATGTAACAATATTATTTATTTTTCACAAAAAAAAAGCCCGCATAAAGGACTCTTTAAAAAAATAATTTATTGTCTCAAACGGTAAGTAGCACCTTCCATTGTCTTTAGAAATTTCTCCAGTTGGTTTTCTGTATGAAATAATTCATCCATAGGAACAAAAACATCGCTAGGATATTCAATCTCATCATAGTCCCGTATAAAATTAGATTCTAATTTTAATACTACATCACGTAATACCATTGGTGGTATTTCCTTGCTACGCATGAAATTAATCTGAAGATTAAGCTGTCCTACTGAAGTCATATGAAACAAGGGTAGCGGACCGACATCAGTGTTGCACCTAAAAGTTAATGTACCGTGATCTGTACCACGTCCCCAAGATATATCATCAGCAAATTTTTCTGCAAATTCGATAATTGAAACACCAACTTTTGCTATCTCTCTTGTACAGTTTTCTCTTAAATGATCTAGAAATGAATTTTTATCCCAGTTCGACATATATTATTTACCCACCTTATATAATACTATTTGGATTGTTTGAGGAATCTTAATTTACAAAACTTAATAGGAACAGCCAAAGCATTGAATTAATTACTAGTAAAAATTCCAGATAGACTAAATTGAAATCTGATTCTTTTTATGACCCAATCAATATTTTTGGGATATGGATCATTATCCCATTGCTGGAATAATGGGATGATAAACGGCCCTAAAGCAACCCCCAGAACTCCATAGGCTGGCTCAATAAATGAGGGACTTCCTGCAATATCAATAAAAATCTTTCCTGGTAAATATGGTAGAGATTGATCAATCTTTACCATCCAGAATGTTTCACTAGATGCAAGGATTGGATCTTTTGGGTTAATCCCTCTAATTCCACCACTATAATAAACATCTCCCAAAATTTTAAATTGATTGCTTGTACCCATGCGATCAACAACTATACTTGTAAAATCAGGATCTAAACCACCATAAAGATAATTTAGATATTGTTTTGGAATATTATTAGAATTAACAAATGTACTAAGATGCAGACACATTTTGGTCTTAATATTTTTCGTAAATGTGTAATTAAAACCTGAATAGATTTTTGTTTTTACAAAACTACTCCCAACTTTAAAACCGGATCCAATGAAATAATTTTGTAATACATTGGGAATCCATTTTTTTTCTAGATTTAGTTTCCCTACTAAAAATGCCCCAGAATCATACAAATCACCATCCAAAGCATTATTATTCAGATTATGGTAGAACAGACTTGAGTTTATTTTTAATGTAGGACTTTTTGTAAGAGGCGTTTTAATTAAACCACCAAAATTGAATCTAAATCCTTTCCTGCCCCCGATAGATGAAAATCGTAATCCAATAGATCCAGAATGGAAAACATTCAATCCATCAAATTTTTTCGAATAATTAAAACTACCTAGTGGTTTTTGATTTTTAGTATCATATAAAATATTTACTATGGTCGAGCGTTTGCCAAAACCTGGTAGAAAACCATTCCATAGAGATATCCCTGGTGTAAAACCATTATATGAATTGTAGGAAAAAATCCATGGCAAGATATTTATATCAATATCATGATAATTAGGGATCGAAAAAAGAAAATTAAGATTAATTTTCCTTTTTGTAGCATTATTTGCTCTAAAAATATCAGGCATATATTGATCTGGATCGATTGTTGCATCTACTGAATTTTTAGGTGTTTCTAATTTCACGGTACTTTTATCAACCCGGGTCCATGATCTATTAATCTCATTTCCATTACTACCAAAATAAGCAATTTCAATTGGGACATTAAAAGTCCCATGGTTGGTAACATAAAAATCTTTCCCTTTTTTTTCAATGCCGTAATCAATATATGTTGCATTATTCAGCATATCATCAAAAAATCCGCTAATATTCTCATCATGATGAATTTTAAAAATTGATATATAGTCTTCCGGCTGTGGATGTCGGAACTTCCAAGTCTCATAAAATTCTTGGTTAATCTTATCAATTTTCTCCTCTCCAATATAATGCTGAAGAAAACGCATCATAACAGCTACCCTAGTATAATTTTGCCCATAATTTGTCATATCAAAATTTTCATTTGAGGAAATATTTAATGGCTGGCGGTCTTTGCTTTTTGCGATACTAGGAATTTGAAGATAATGATAAAGTTGAATATTAAAATTTTTCCCAATTCCTAGATTATTTTGAATAAAGTCTCGTACAATAAACTGACTATTTCTTTGACTATATTTTTTTTCCCAATAGCGAATATTAGACCATTCATTTAATCCTTCATCCATCCAAGGATGATCACGCTCATTGCTGCCCAATATACCGTACAACCAATTATGACCCACCTCGTGCATGATTACATATTCTAGTAAGTCCTTACTATTATCTCTGGATATTACAGTTATATTTGGGTATTCCATTCCTCCGCCTGCAGACATATCTCCATCCACTGCAGTTATATGATTGTACGGATATTCTCCAAAAAATTGACTATACCAGTAACCTGAGTCATGTAAATATTCTATCGAAGATCTCCACATTTTTGCATTTTTAGGCAAATACATGCTCCATAAAGTGATCTTTTTTTTCGATTTCTCAAACTCTAAGACACCTTTTTGAACAATCCAGTTTGGATCAGCAAACCAAGCAAAATCATGTACTTTATCCTGTCTAAAATGAACAGTTTTGTTTGATCTTTTTCCCACAATCTGAGATTCTATATTTTTCTTTTTCTTCTTCTTTTTCTTTTTAGTGATTGCCTTTATAGCTTTATCAAATTCTTTATCACTAAGTTTATTTAGAGCTTCACCTTTCTCCGCCAGAGAGTCTAACCATCTATACTCTTCGTCTCCATTTATTATATCACCAGTCGCCATAATCCTGTATTCTTTAGGTAAAGTGATTTTTACATTGAAGGTACCAAACTCACTGTAAAATTCCCCCATATTTGTATAAGGCATTGGGTGCCAGCCATTCTTGTCATATACAGCAGGTTTGGGATACCATTGCGTTATCTCATAATGTTTACCCATGTGACCAAGCCTAGACACAACTCTTGGTAGCTTAACAAAAAATGGAGTCTCAATTACTATACTATCCCCGGGATTTAATGGATCTTTTAAATGAACTTTAACTACATCAATCCATTTTTGATGATATTCCCACTTTGCAGGAATACCATTTACTGAAAAATTCAGACTGTCAATGTATCCTCGATCTTTTTCTTTTGTATATTTAAATTTTTTACTACCTAATCGAAATTGTTGTTTAGCAA
>MDTB01222374.1_pt1 | contig 10040 bp, 17 predicted proteins | sample 811161 | NCBI WGS metagenome assembly MDTB01 (sample SAMN05326650, study PRJNA326480) | marine metagenome | isolation source: seawater | place: Mediterranean Sea | collected 2009
GGCACGCCATTCTCACAATCGTTGAATTCGCTCCCCATGGCAATGAGCACGACAGCTGATTGCCGGGAGCTTCACCTTTGACGAAAGTAGGTTCATCGAGATCGGAGGAGCCCATGACGGCCGACACTCCACCTGAGCAAATCAAAGAAGCAGACTGACTTTCTGGCCCCTGCTCCAACAGTTTCCACCCATGCGTGGGCTTCTCGTCTGTGACGACAACGCTGTGCGTCTGATCAGTCGATTCTCCTCTGCACCGCTCTAGGTGCCCCGCAGGAGATCTGCCCAACACCTGGACGTCATGGCCCCAGGGCGCCTTCAGCCAGATGCTTCGACCCTCTCTCTGTTCAGAAGTAGATGGGTTGAACGATGCACAAACGAGCGAGTTAGGCCGTCTTTCCACCGGGAAGGGCGGCCTTCCTCTTTGGGGGTGGCGCCAAAACCGGAATCACACACCCCCTCAACCCTGGACCACAGACAAAAAGGAACCCCCGCCAAAGGCAGGGGTTCCAAAAACGCTTCTCGGGAGTGTGACCTTGTTTCCACCCCGTGAGGCGTTTTTTCCTCACAAAAACAATATGGCTACCGATCAGCAGAAATCAAAGGTCCTTGGGTTCGGCTTGCGAATTGACCCTCATCCTCTGCCGGAGCGAGGGCCAGGCCCAGCTCCTGATATCAAGAGGTGATCAAATTGAGGCAAGCAGAATCTCACTTAGATACTTTCTTTTTTGCATCTTGAGAAGTGATGTAATGCAGATCACTGATTGTGGATATGAAAATAATTAGAATTGGCTACCCATATTTTGTATGCAAGCCAAAATATGTTTATAGAGGAGCCACAAATTCTTGTTGCTACACAGAACAGGCATTAAAGGACATCATTCATCAGACGAATCAATTGGTTGAAAACGACGAGCTTTGCGTTTCTGATACTGGAGAGCTTTCTCGAGATGCTCGACCTTTCGTTCCAGCTCCTCAACCCGATCCCGCAGATCAAGCTCACGATGATGAGCTTCCTGATCAAGCCGCTGACGACCACCATTCATCATTTCCGTGTAACTCAGGGCCCTGGGCTTGTCTGGATCAGTCATCGAATGATGCTTACAGGAAAAGAAACCGGTTGGACAAATCAGATCTAAAAACTGTCCCCTAGCTAACACAAGTCAGTTTTACGGAAGAGGCTGAGGATCGCAACAGCTGCAAGACCTAGACGCTACCAAACAGCCCAGAACACGATGCAAGGTCATCCACTGCAACTCCTGATCAAATCAAAGAGGGCAGAGCAGTGCTCGAGAACTAACGTCGAAGAGCCGCACAACCAAACTTTTGAGCGACTCACAACCTTTCGCCTACCTGGTAACCATCGCATTTGGAGACAGGGAAGCGCCGATACTGGCAACAGTGGTGTACCTCAGCGATCAAACAGGAGAGGACGCCAAGTCGGTTGCAGAGGCATTGGTGACGAATGCTGCAAACTCCTCAACTCAAAGACCTTGCTTTCAATGGACGACGTTGAAAGGACAGGACAACAAAACCTTCTCCACCGAAGAACTTGCAATGCTGATTTCAGCCGCTGGCCAAGGCAGAATCGGTGTTGCACGCGTGACTCCAGTAAAGCTCAACTAAAAGCAAACCCAAAACACGTCATCCAGCAGCGGTTTCAGACCATCGTTACCATGATCTGTACTGAAAAATTTAATGATGACAATTCCATTCGGAGAGCCTCAGCAATTTGAGGAGGACAACGACAGATCGAATCATCCACGACTTAAGCTATGGCTTAACAAGCAATTAAGAAGTCTGGCTCAAAAGCAACGTATTCAGGACGCAAGGGCATTACGCAAAGAATTTGAAGTTCTTGAATCGTAGGCAACTGACATTCTGGATATCATTTCCGAGATCACCTGAAAGGGTGGAAACGCAATTGTTTATCAACAACAAGTAATGACGGCTTTAAGGCGCAATGATCAATGCAATATTCAATAGCAAAACGAATGATATCAATCCATAGCAGCTTTGGCAAAATCCCAAACAATGGATAAATAAACACAATCAATTAATTAGCTCTACACGCACTATTCTTATTCGGTGTCCAACAGCCCTTCCCGTAATGCTTCCACACCTGCCCCTCAAACTGTTCACAGCCAACAACGCGAGGACATTTCAGGCGCTACAAGGATAAAAGGCTTTCACAAACAATGACCCTCAGAAAGTATTTAAACCAAGATGCTGTTCAACACGTAGGCATCAATGTTGACGACATGGAGATTTCAAAACAATTTTATGGTGACATTCTCGGCGGTGTTTTCGTTGCAGAAATCAAAGGGATCACAGGCGAAGAATGGACAACGATCCTGAATGGAAATGTTGAAACAGCTCCACAACTTGGAAGCGGCGATGCGTTGGATGTTTGCTTCTACTCCTTTGGGAATACAGCCGTAGAACTTCTCAGATATTACGATAAAGAGTCAGGCAAAACTCATGACGCTCACCCATGCACCGATGCAAACAAACAAGGGGTTGGTGGCAAGCATGTGTCTTTCAACTTGGCAGAAGATATCGATGCTAAGGAGTTTTTCGTAAAACTTTTAGATCAGGCAAAGGGGATGAAGCTTTCTCTGAATAAAGACGATCTCCACCACCTAGGCCCCGATGGTGAGTTGGGCGGATGGAATTGCTTCTTCATGGCCGGCCCAAGCGGAGAAAGAGTTGAATTCAACCAGATTGCTGATGGCAGCAACGCAGCACTCAACATGAAAAAAGCATCGGATCAATTCCGATCCTCAGCAGGGTAATGTTTTACATCTGCATCACAGCAGACAATGCCAATCACTAAGTCCTTCGCCGATATACCTTCAAGGAAACAACCTTAGTTTTAACAAAAAATTATCCAGAAAGTATTACGTCAAATTTCAATGTTCGCGAGAACCAGCCTTTAGATCGCCCTCGAGTCCTGATGAAGATGGGGCAGCTCAGCTTTTAAGGTTGCAATCAAAACGAAAAAATCAAAAGCCATGAAGCCAATAAATCCCGCATTTTGTCGGCTTAGATTTTTTAAATAGGGTATTATATTTATTCAAGACACTTCGGACAAACGCAATGCTAGTGAAATTCATCTCGTTTACAGCCGCATCACTTTTATTGTTGACGCCCAGTGGAGCCCTTGCCTCACCAAAGCCCGTTATTGAAGAGCTCTTGAAGGCGAATAAAACGCTCGGAGGGCAAACAGTGATCTACCCCGAGGGAACTCCTGAAATGCGTGTTTATCGAATTACGCTTGCACCGGGTGCAAAAATTCCATTGCATACACATCCTTCACCAGTGATTGTGTATGTTCAAAAAGGAACACTCACCAACGTTCGCATCGTCGACGGACAAGAAGTCATCGATACCATCGAAGCCGAAAGTGGTTTCCTCGAAGGTTCTCCCAAAGAGCCTCATTACGTAATGAATAATGGTAATACACCAGCTGTTTCAATTGTCACCTTTGCCTCCGTAGAAGGAATGCCCAATCTGATCAAAGTGGAATAATGGGGGATTGCAAACCAAATGCAGAAATGTATTTGATGGGCACATCAGAAACTGATCAAATCATCATAACCAACAGACACTAAATAATGTATTGAATCTACGACCGCTTCAGAAAGCATCCCTAGGGACAACAAATGAGGGGGCGTCAATTGGTCCGAATTCAGACATAGGAGAAGATGATCTTGCCAAGTGGTGACAAGTGATGCAACAAAGGATCAAACCAAATATAAGAATCATGTTTTACAAAGCAGATGGTGGCATCCAATGATTCTGGCAACTCTCCTTATCTTGAAATACACAAGACGGACAACGGTTGCTATTTGGTTTGCATATCAAAAGGGATTTGCACAGAATTCCATGATCAATTAGAAGCAGAGGAACACATCAGGAACCTCGAAAAAGCTGGATTATCGACCAAACAACGGACTCACCATCCATCGTGGTAAAACAGCTTTGATCTATTCGTCACGTCAACTCAAAGCGCGTGATTCTTGCCCTCGAAGCCATGAGGATTCAACAGGCTTGCATCAATGTCCGCCTCAGGATGGAGCCTCAGAACCATCCAAAGCAACATGGCTGCGCAATCCCTGTCATCCGTTCCATAGTCGTATTTCCAGTCCTGCACCAACGACAACAGCTCATGCTGAGCATTGGTGATGAATTCATCTGTCCATTCCTGCATCGCGATCACCTCACGAGGTGATCAAAGGCTGGGATAGGCATTGGCGACGCCCCAGAGAACTAAACCTGTAATGGAGGCAAACACCACCGCTGTCCATGCCGCCAGGGTTGGATTGTTGCTGTTCCCCTGGGGAAACGAAAGTCTGCGGGCCATGAGTCGAAGGTCTTGAACCCTTCAGTAGTGGCTCAGGTGGCCATCAAAGATCAACAGATATCGGTGACTCCTGACGCAAACGGAGTAGCCGTGTAACAGTCCGTCGGCGACCGTATCGGTGTGACGAACCTTTGAGAAAGCGAACAACGTCTGCAACGAACTGGTGAAACGCTCACCACGTGGTTACAACGTGGGAATTGCAGCATGGATCTGATGGCCATCAGCATTGCTTCAGCACAACCGATTGGAGCCGTGATCAACGACGGCATTCATCAACCTTTCCGAGCATCAGCATGCTCCATCAAAGCCCTCGATTACGACGAATCCCAGATGCTGGACAGTGACCACGGCCGACGTCAGCAACGCTCTGAACTGGAGTACGACTGCTGAACCACGTCTCGTCAAAAAGCGAGAGCCGATTAGTAGAACCACTTGTGGCGATTGGCGAGGTGATCAAGTTCTCGACGCATAGCTGCCACCTCCTCCCGAAGTTGACGAACCTGCTCCGCCAGATCGTCATCGTGTTGAATGTCGTCTGCGTCGCCGATTTCGGATGGCTTCGGAATGTTGGGCATCAATCAGCGAAAACTAACTCCAGGACCGTCGTTGAAACGTGACGACAGTCAGGATCAATCTGATGTCTGCCCATCTCGCAGACATCCACCGTCACCAAAGGTTCAGCGCTCAGAAGAATCAATACTCATACGGAACGAGCAACTCAAGAAGCTTGGTCCACATCTGAGTTGGGCATCAACTCGCTGATATTTGGCATTGGGTCGGGTTTGCCATCAGCAATTGCACGAGCTCGGCGGTAAAACCAACTATCAGTGGCACCATCTTTTTCCATGGATTTTGCCAAAAGCTTCCAGTTCGAAAGTTCCTGAGGATCCATTATGAGAAAAGAGACATGATCAGGCTGAGAGGATCAAACCGGGGCAGACGTTGAGTCTGTTCGGATTGTCACAATTGCTAGGAAACAACATGGTTTCAACGTCGTCCCAGAACGTCTTCCCAACTGATTGAAGGGAAACCGACCTTGGGCTGGGGGACAAGACGCTTGGCCGGACGGGCATTGGACCGACGTTGAGCCGAAGGGGACTGTTGCACCCGATCCGGGTGCTCTGGGGAGTGTGTCTTCATGGATTGAATAGACCGTTATGGACGTTCAGCTGCCAGGTCTGTTGTTTACGGACCTTCTGCTTCTCACCACCATGCCACATTACGGGGCTGCGTACGGGAGCGGTTATCCGTCATATGTCAACCATCGATCCTGAATCGTCAACGCTGGGAAGCGATCACTCGTCAAGAACCGTCAGCCCACTGGCCTGCTCCTCAAGATGCTCAGCACGTTCAAGGACAGACTTCAGGACCTCTTCAGGCTGAGGTTGGATGTCGAGCTGTTCGAGCGTGTAGGCCACATCGCGCGATGCAGTGAGGATCGCAGGGGAGACCTGTTCCAGGGGAACACGTTGACTGGTCGCCCGGCGACGGCGTCGAGCTGACTGTTGTTTCGCGTCTTTCGCCATGACAGCAAACTCCTTAAGGACATTGTGCAACCCACTGGTCAATCGGGATGTTGGCGGTGAACCCCGTAAGTGCATGGACAACGCACTAAAACTCGCTGGCGGGGTCGAGAGTCGCGCTGAAATCAGTGAAGAGCACATCCTGCTCATCAACTTGTCCATTTTTCACTAGACCGACCTGCGCATCAGCGATAAAAATCTTTGTGTGCTTCGAACGAAGGCGTAAGTCCACACTCTCCTTGTTGATGCCTTCGTCAAAAACCAGATAATCTTGCCCACTTTTAAAATCCGTGATTTTCACAAAAGACTCTGCCCCAGAATCTATCCAGAACTGATCTTTGCCTTTACCACCGATTGATCGATTCTGACGACCAGCTCCGGCAAAGAGGATATCTCTGCCCTTGCCACCTTTGAGTTGGTTATCTGCAAAATTACCAATCAAAAGATCCGCTTTCTTGCCCCCCGAAGCATTCTCAATAACACAACCAGCTGTGGTTTTATCAATTGTCTGGCCATCCCAGTCATGAGCAATGGTGAATCCTCCATCAACTCCATCGACTCGGCTGACGTAGCCACCAGCAGCCTCAGAAAGATCCAGCGTTGCATTGCGGAGATCAATCCTGACGGCTTTTTTAGCCCCTGAGCCATCGATTCGATCAGTCCCTCCTGTATCCCAGATGCTTTGCCAACCAGTGCCCTCCTGATTCTTCTGAGGCAATCGATAAACGTCGTTGCCACCGGCGGTGCGACCGTTGGTGCCGTAAAGCCATTGCAAGGCAGCAACATCGAGTGCTCCCAGCGATTGCAGAAAACCGTAGGCCTCAATCCGATCTGGAACCAAGCCGTTCTTCGCGCTTTTATCGACGTAACTCAGCTGCGTCCATGGATGGGCGTTCTGGCCGTAATCACCGGAATCCCTGAACTCATTGGAATTGCGGGTTAGGCCTGGGAAGCGCGGCTGTCCCTTTAGGCCTCGATCATGAGGATGCTTCAGCCCAACCGTATGAGAGAGCTCATGCAAAAACGTAATTCCATAGAAACTTCCAGATGCAATTGAATTTTTAAAACTTCCATCTTGATTTTGATAAGCGGACCAATTGATAGCAACTAAGCCTTCATCGGAATCACTGCCAGGAGTGTAAGTGAAGCCATAGCTTCCTTCAGAGCTACTGTTGTCAAGATTATAAAACCAGATCTCAACTTCATCGTCGTTATCATCTCCACGATCAACGAACTCTATACCACAAACTTTGGCAACATTATCCATCGCATTTTCCATGAGTTGGCGCTCCTCATCACTCCAACCCCAGGAGGGATATCCACCGAATTCTCCTCCAGGTTTTTCGCGCGTATCGCTGATGAAGGTATATCCAACTGCAGGATTGTCTTTTGTGGTTCCCCAGCGATAGCCATCGGTTAATCCATCAATCCATGGATTACCTGACAAGGGGACGGCGATTGGATCTTGATACGACATCAGCTCTGTTCAAGTCAGCAGATCCTATTGATCACCGTAGAAGCGGCAGAAGCTGAGCATGTCCAGCTCAGACACGCCAACCAGCCGCCTGGTCTTCTCCCAGGCGCGTTGTTCCTGATCCCCTCCATCCGGTGCGCCCCAGTACTCAGCACACAACATCCGGATTGTGTTGTTTCGCTGCTGCCGGAGATCCAGACGCACCAAAACCACCGCAATGATCACGACACTCACAGCAAGCACCAGCTGCTGCCAATGGCCTGATCGATCTCTCGGTTCGGCCATCCAGGTGGCAAGGGGTTTCTTTGGTTTAGCGAAAGGCTTGATGAAATGACAGCACTGCGGTGTCATCCGCGACATCATCTAAGGGGATGACTCAAGTCTTCGATGCAGACACCTCGACCGATCAATGACCCCGGCAATGGTCTGGTGCTCCTCGTGGCAGTGGCCCTCAGCGTCCTGCTGCTGCTGGGGCAGTCACTCTTCATCGTTCCGGCCGGGAAGGTGGCAGTCATCACCACCCTCGGCAAGGTGAGCGGCGGGTCGCGCTTGCCAGGCCTGAATCTGAAGATTCCTTTTGTGCAATCGGTGTTTCCCTTCGACGTCCGCACACAGGTGCGTCCGGAGGAATTTGCAACGCTCACCAAAGACCTTCAGGTGATTGAGGCCACCGCCACGGTGAAGTACGCCGTCAGGCCAAATGAAGCCGGACGGATCTACAGAACGATCGCCAGCAACGACCGGGACATTTACCCACGCATTATTCAGCCGTCTCTACTGAAAGCGTTGAAATCCGTTTTCTCCCAGTACGAACTCGTCACCATCGCGACTGAGTGGAATGACATTTCTTCGTTAGTGGAGCGAACAGTGGCCGAAGAGCTGGACAAATTTGATTATGTGGAAGTGCGCGGACTCGACCTCACCGGGCTGCAAATTGCTGAGGAATATCGCGCCGCTATTGAGCAGAAGCAGATTGCGGAACAGCAACTGTTGAGAGCGCAAACCGAAGTGAAGATCGCCGAGCAGGAAGCGCTTCGATACGACACTCTCAATCGCAGCCTGGATGATCAGGTGCTGTATAAACTCTTTCTCGACAAGTGGGATGGTCAGACAGAAGTGGTGCCGGCCCTGCCTGGCAGCGCCGGGGGCACTCCTCCAGTGATTGTGGGACGACGCAGTTGAACGGAGAATGACGTCGGTTCCCGACCCGAACTCAAAACTCCAAAAAGGCCAACGGCTCGACGAGCTCCATCGCAGTTACGACTCTGATGCCGAGCTCAATCAACCATTTGTGATTCTCACCCTGGGGGCGTGTTTGATCGCCACCATGGGACTGTTGGCTGATAACGCCGCAGTCGTGATTGGCGCCATGGTTGTCGCGCCGTGGATCATGCCATTGCGTACAGGGGTGTTCGCCATCCTCATCGGGGACTGGCCTTTGCTTGGCAGAGCCATGCGAACCCTGGCCATGGCCGTGCTGATCACCACGGCCCTTTCTCTGTTCATGGGGTTGTTGGCTGGGATGCGCGGGTTGATCAGCGCTGCAGGATATGGATATTTCAACTCTGAAATCCTTGGGCGTGCCACGCCAACGCTTCTGGATCTTGTTATTGCACTCGTCGCAGGAGCTCTCGCCACCTACGCCAAGTTGAAAGAAAGCGTGGTGAGCTCACTTGCAGGTACAGCCATCGCCGTCGCACTCGTGCCACCGGTGTGCGCGATGGGGCTGATGGCTGCTGGAGGAGATATCAAAGATGCCACAGGAGCTGGCCTGCTCTTCACTGCAAACTTGCTGGGAATTCTGGTTGGTGGCGTTTTGATGCTGGCAACTCTCGAACCTTACTTTCGTACAAAACTAATCAAAAGTCGCCGCGCACAGCTACCACTTTTAGTTGCCGTCGGCTTCGTAATTGCAATCACGATTCCACTTTATCAAGGGTCAGAATTAATGCGTCAAGATATAAGGAGGGTAATCCTGACGCAAAGGATTCAAGAAACCGTCAAAAACTTTCTACAAAATGAAACCCTCACTTTTGGGAGCAATGAGTCCCTGATCGTCGATGACATCAAATTCGCCTGGACTCCCGCTAAGAAGAAATCGGTAGTCGACATTGTGGTTCGCGTAACAGATCCAAAGATTCCAAGCTTTAAGCAAGTAGAAGCTGTTGAATCAAAGGTCAACAACCAGATTGGCCGGCCACTTGGACTAAGCTTTCAAATCAAAGTTCAACGTGTTCAGATTTCAATTGTTGAAGGCAGCGAAGCCCCAGTCGTAACGGACGAAGCGCAAGATATAGATTTACTAGACGAGGATCTGAATATGATCAAAGAGAGTCTTGAAAGGTTGGAGGAAGAATCATCGAGCCAGGATTTCAATGAAAATGCAAAAATCAAACCCGGTGTTTTGAAGTTGGCGCAACCACAACAGCAATGAAACTGGAGCAATCCGCTGTTGAAATCACTTGCGAGCAAGAATCACCCAGAGAGCATGAATCACGGTAACTGGCCACATTCCAAACAGCAAAGGTAAACCGAGCCCACCAATGGCGAAGAGATCAATCACCAAATTGATCCGGAACGGATTGTTGAAGCCCACTTGGGTGAACACTCCAAGAGGTGAAATAAAAGCTTTGCCTGTGAGGCACGCTATTGGTAGCGAGACGCATGAACTCAGCAACAC
>MDTB01014939.1_pt1 | contig 10039 bp, 8 predicted proteins | sample 811161 | NCBI WGS metagenome assembly MDTB01 (sample SAMN05326650, study PRJNA326480) | marine metagenome | isolation source: seawater | place: Mediterranean Sea | collected 2009
CTCTTCTAATAGGGGTTGGCCATATGCATCATTTAACCTTTCGCCGATTAAATGAAGTTTTTCGTCTAAATATTCTTTTTTAAACTTTTTTTCTTCTTTATTCATAAATAAACCTTATATCATCTACGATTTATTTTCTTTAAATCACTCGATGAAAGACCAAACTTTGTTTTTTTTGTCATCAAAATCATTGATGTATCATAAAGCTCTGCACCTGCAAGCAATCCCATGGCAGCTCCAAAAAATCTGTAATGCCATCTGTAGGACCAAATTGGGTTAGTTTGAATATTCCATAATTCCATTACTACTAAACCCATAATTGCCGCTCCAGAATATATAAATTTTTGCCAGTCTGGCCTATCAATAATATTATTGCGATAAGTTATTCTTTCCATGGAGGTTATTCTGATCATTTTAACGCTCATTGGGGTTTGTATGAAGAGGCGATCTTTATTGAAGCTTAATAATGTACCCTTAACTTTTGTTCCATTAATATGATTAACCTCAACATATTGCCCAGTGGGAATATTTTTTAAAATATCTTTTGTTCTTAGGTAGGTTAAATTTTTTCGATACGATTCACGAATATCACTAGTTATGGGAGGCATTGTATCTAATCTCATTTGCAGTTCAACAAAAGATTTAAGTGTAAATATTTTTTTACTAATTTTTATACGCGTGAATTCAACGTACGATATTCTTGATTCAATGGTATCATTATTTGATTGAAAAAATTGTGCGCTTTCAAAATTAGGAATATCATCAAAAACCCTATAATACCTATTCTCTTCAGCGTCAAGTGTAAAACCGATATGCTTAGTAAGCCCTATAACCTCTGATTGTTGTGATAAAACAAAGCATGGTAATAGAAAAATAGTATATATGAACCTAGTCAAGAAGTGTAAAGACCTCATCAATTTCAGGAAATCTACCTTCCTTCTTTTTCGAAAAAATAAGATGATCATTCCTAGTAATTTCAAATACACCTCCGTCAGAGGGAATTAATGATAATTGTGTAATAGAATTACCGTATTTATCTAGCAAACTTGACGCCAAACTGGCGGCCCTTGGAAGATAATTTCACTTATTACAATAGGTTATTGCAATATCCATTATATTTCCTTAAATCCATGTATAAATCCAATAAATACCAAAAATTACCATAAATAAAGCTAGAGTAATTAATAAAAAAGATGCTTTTTTGAAACCATTGCCTCTAGAATCGTATCTATAAACAGTTTTAGATAAATTATCTTCCATTAAAAATCAAAAGCGGTTTCAATCATTGTTTGCTTAACGGGCTCAATTGCAGCGCCTGGAATTCCGCTATCTCGATAGAATTGTCTGAAATCCCATATAACGCTTACCCCTTGGCTAACTTCATAGCCAACTTTGTAACCAAAAACCGTATTAATAGATGGATTTCCAAAGTCAAATGGATTTTTATCATTATTTCTTTGATAATATGCTTGAGCAACGCTGAGCTTAGGAATGTTCTCTGCATTTAAATTTAAAAGTGCGTTAAAACTATTGAATTCAGTTGTATCTGCTTTCATATTTGCATAAGAAGCATTAAATGTGAGAAGATTAAATAAATTAGCTGAAGCAGAACCGTACATACCTTTTGTATCTTTATTCGATAAAGGATCTGCAAAAACTTGCTGATCTTTGGTCCTAACTAAAATACCGCTTTCAGTGGTTTGTACGGTAACTCTTGAGAGATCATAACTACCATCAAAAAACTGTGGGATGAAATATCCATTTTTAATTCTATATTCAAAACTAATATTTAAAAACCCAAAAAGTGCGGCTCTTAACCCGGGCAATGTAATTCCTGATCCAGTCATTTTATTGCGATTGAAGTAGGTTGTATCTCCAGTAGATTGACTAAAAGAAAGGGTGTTGAACTCTGAATAAACTTCTAAACTTAGAGCCCTACTTTTTAATAAGGGGTAGCCGATATCAAATCCAAAACCTTGGGCCACCGCTTCGCTATTAGTGCTTTTAAATGGCTCAGGTTTAAGGCTTATATCTGATTGTTCAGAGTCTAAAGTATTATTTCCATCAGCATCTATGTCCCATCCACCATCTGGAGCTTTACTACCGCCATTCAGATCCGCAATTCCATCTCCATCTGTATCATTCCAGAGAGTTTTATCGTTAGGGAAATCATCAAATAAGTCAGGATAATCATCTCCATCTGAATCTTTCAAACCTGAAAATTGATTCATATCCCGAACAAAATTCATGCCTAGAGTAATTGGTAAAGCATCTGAAACTTTATATGTTCCCCTTAACCCTAGAAGTGTTCCTCCTCTTGAAAAATCTTTCATATTGGATAGGAAAACCTCAGTTCCAAAACTGCCAAAATTAAGACCGGTATTAATGCCTACTTTTCGAACTGAAGGGAACTCCATCATATTTGAATACCCGCTAATTAAGCCACCATATCCAAGGGTAACATTATCTAATGAGCCCCATAGAAGCCAAAAAGGATCAGACTTCTGGCCCCATCTCAAATATAGAATTTTATCTATGAAATCTGATGCTTCATCCCATTCATCTTTTCGTATATTTCCTTCGTTATCTATATACATAACCAAATCAAAGCCAATACCTAGTTTACCAAATGATAGTTCAGGCCTAAGTGCGATTTGATTGTAAATAGTATCATTTATAGTTGCTGAACCAACCGCTAATCCCATGTTGAATGGTTTTTTTGGAGGAGCTTGAGCCTTCTCAGCGGATGTACTATTATTATTTATTTTATCAGACTGCTGCATTGGTTGATCTGAGGTAGGTTGATTTTGGTTTTGCTGGGGTCGTTGTTGTTGTCTTTGCTGCTGCTGTGGATTCTGACGTTGCTGCGGACGGTTCTGTGGATTATTTTGTGTATCGTTTTGATTGTTGTTTTGAGTTTCGTTTTGCTCAGGAGATGATTCCCCATCAGGGTCCTCAGGAAAATCACCGGGCTCAGCTGGCGCGGGAATAAGTTGACCTAAAGCATTCGATACTGCTTTTTGACCTGGACCAACATTTACTGTTACACCGCTAATAGAATTTAAGACTTCAAAATTCCCACTTTTTCCAACAAATTTATCAACACCGGAAACTGCATCATGGAACGATGAGAACTCGGTACCTTTTACCGAAGCTACAGAAACGGGCGTTTCTACACGGTAGGTTTTTTTACGATTATCTTTGTTAACATTGTGAAGAGTAGTGCCTTGATCTATAATTAGACTTCGAGTATTGGATGTTTCTACAAATTGAAAATCTGTATTCTCTCTAATTTTTACTACGGATTTATCATCTAAAAATATAACAACAGCAAAACTAGCTTCACCAACTCGAATAGCATCTCCATTGGAGACCGCTTGACCTGGTTTGGCTTGCACCGAGTAAGATGGTGAACCCATCGGCTTTATTAAAACAGTTCCATTGGACTTCATCACCCTACCAATCGTTTCAGCTAAGATAATATTTGAAAAAATAATTAAAATAAATAAGATGCTTTTTTTCATAATGGTATGATATTCCGTATTTTTATAAGTAAATCTATTAATAAATATAAGAAACTAATGTGCGTTGATGCACAAATTGATTTGATATGGCCATATATCTATTTCCAGTATTTTCGCTTACTGGTTCGACCAATTCCCGGGTTCAAACTATTTGTTGGGTCTAATTCTTTATAAAAATTAGATAAATCAGTTTTAGAAAAATATTCGTGACCTACATTATGTTCAGCGGGATATTCTGCGCCCCTATCATCATAGGTTTTTAATAGTTTCTTTTTCAATTCCTTAACGTCAACCCCTTTTTTTGCAACATAGTTTTGATGCAATACATGACAAAATAAATGTCCGTAATAAAGCTTGATTTCTAATAAATCATCAATTTCAGGTGGCAATTTCTCAAACCAATCTTTTTCATTTCTTGGAAAGGCAATATCCATAGACATCATTTCTCCAGATTTTTTACTATTCATTGCATGATATCTAGCTACCGCGCCAGCTGCGACAAAACGGTGTAAAATAGCTTTTTTGGATTCCTTGTTTGTGCACTCAAAAAAATCACCTTCATGTTTTTTGAAGAATTTATTAAAATATTGCTGCGCCTCATCTATCCCATCATCAGAAAATTCTATAATCCAGTGATGTTCGTATTTGTTGCGATATTGCTCCATTCGTTTTGGTAGGTGATTTGGCCAAAAATAGCTCATAGCTTGCATTAAGCTATCAGATAGTTTGTTTGGAAGAAAATATACTTTTGAAGCTATTAGGTCGACTTTCCTTTTAAACTCAAATAGCTTTGGGATAAAGCTTGGACCCATTTTATCAATCGCAATAAAAGTATCTTTACTGTACTTTTTTGCTGCATCATAGCAGTCTCTATGTAAATACTCGCCAGAAATAGGTAAATTTTTAAATTTAGATAATATATCTTTACGAATTTTACCTAAAAGAAAAGAATCATTGGTTCCTAGATAAAACACCTTGTTACGTTTTGGTATTGGGTATGTATCTAAACGAACAGCAAAGACTGCTATTTTACCGGCACATCCTGACGCGCCATAAAGTCTTCTTTTATCTGCATTAAATCGAGCTGGTGTATTTGCTTCTACATCTCTAATACGTTTTTGATACTCATTATCAGATGCAAGTTTATCTGGATAATATATCTGACTATTTAAAAAATTTCCCCTTTGAAGATTATTTAAAATTTCATCTGGCTTCAACCCTAGCTCAATTCCAATTTCATTAACCAATGTTAATTCTCCATTACTTGCAATTTTAGCGTAAACTGACATCTCGGTGTAAGCTGGACCTCTTTTTACTAATGCACCGCCAGAATTATTGCATATTCCCCCAACTATAGAAGCACCAATACACGATGACCCTATAACAGAATGCGGTTCTCTTTCATATGGTGCTAATTTATTTTCAAGATTGTATAATGTACTTCCTGACAGACCAACTATTTGCTTTCCTTCATTAATTATATGAATGTCGTTTATTCTCATAGTATTAACAATTATTATTGGACGATCATAATCATTACCATAGGGTGTAGACCCACCAGTCAAACCTGTATTCGCAGCCTGCATTATAACTATTACATCAGACTTCACGCATATATGCAATATTTTCCAAATATCTAATAGAGTGGCAGGTTTTACTACTGCCAGTGCATCTCCCTCTCCATATCTCCAGCCTTTGCTATAGGTTTGTTTTTTCCAATCAGCTGTTAATAGATGCTTTTCACCAACAATTGACTTTAAATCATTTAATATTTTATTTGTATTTATAATGCTCATTGCCTATGCTAAAAATCAATGTCTATGTTGCTAAAATGGTAAAAAATTAGATTTAATGTTATCTGTTAAAACTATACTTTTTTGTGATTTATAATCAAAAGTGACTAACGTAAATACACCAACTACAACTGGATTTGATAGTTTGAGGTCAAATATAGCAGAACACAAATCAAAACTTTTATTTCCAAGCCTAGTAATTCTACATCCAATATTAAATTCTCTGGGATGTGAAGATTGTTCAAGATAATCTATTTTCATAGAAGCTAATATAACACCTGTATCAACACCTCTTTTAAGTGAGTCGAAACCTAATTCATTCAAAAAATCTACACGTGTAGTTTCGAAATATGTTAAATAAGTAGCGTGGTTTATATGTCCGATTGCGTCCATATCACGCCATCTGGTATTAACTTTTTTTACAAATTCAAAGTCATTTTGCATTAGGTTTTGATATTTCATATTATTGCCTTTGTTGCAATTGAGCCCATGGTGTTGTTAAAGGATGAACTTCTGTAGGGGAAATTGTAAGATCACTACTAATATTTTTACGATATAATTTACCTGAATCAGATTCGTATTTAAATAATATCTCATCATCACCATTCCATCTTGCATAGCGTGCACCTTCTTGAAATAATTCTAGGTTTGAATTATTTTTATTATATTTATACAGATTATAGGTTGTTGTAAATTTTTTTTCCCAAAAAATAGCGTTTTCACCATTAGGAGACCATCTAACATTTCTAAAATAAAGACTGTTCTCAGGTACTACAGATTCACCGCCATTTATTGATAACAATTCCCCTCTTTTGTCATTAGGGTAATCTAATTCGTACATACCCTTATTTTTAAAAAGATAAATTATTTTATCTTCAGTAGGTGACATTCTTGGCATAATAAATTTTTCTTCACCCGTAGCATCTGATATCTGTTGAACATTTTTCCCATCTCTATCCATTGTATAAATATTTATAGTTCCAATATTATTATTTGTTAAATGCTTTCTTTGGGAATAGAGGATTTTGGTATCGTTTAATATAAACTGCGGGTCAGAATACCATTCATTATTTGTATTTTTTGTTATTCTAACAGTTGTTTCATCTTCATTTAAATATGCTATATAAATGTCGTTATCTGAGCCAACAAATAAGGCCAAAGATTCGTCACTATTGAAAGATATATCTTTGGGTTTTATACCATAAATAGTCTTAATGGTTTTTCCATCTTGACTAATGACTTTACCTACATTGTCAAATGTAAATGAAAATATTTTTTTGCCATTCTGTATCCATATGGGATACAAAGCTTTTATATTTGTTAATTTTTGAGCGAAAGGCATAGTTGGGCCAATATTCATAATTGTTATATCATCGCCATTATCAGTAATTGTATCAAGTTTAACGATTTTTTGGTACGATGAGGTTGGTAGAATATTGCTATAAGTTGAATTTCCCCAGACATCATTGGTGTGTAGTCTATAATGATGCTCACTGTCAATATTAATTGATCGTTTAAAGTTAGTTATATTTTTATTAATAATATCTGATAGATAAATAGTTGAGGTATCCAAAAAAGATACTTGTTCAATTACATAGCCCGATAGATCACTTTCAGTTGATAGGTCCCAAGAGAAATGAAAGCTCTGATCAATAAATAATATTGAGTCAAGCTGGGATGCAATTGGCGGTGGGTCTTTAGGCAAAAAAAACGGATTACCTATGGTTTTTTGACCGGTAGTATCCTCAATTTCAATCCAATACCAATTGTCATTTAAAACTGTGAAATCAGGCGTGTCAATTGTAGTTGTATTTTTATCTAAAAATGAGGCAAATATTGATTTGGTTTCATTTTCAGACCTAGCATGAAAAATTGTATACTTAAAGAAATCTAATTCAATAGACTGCTGCCAACTAATAGATAGTTTTTTTACGGGCTCATGGTTGTAGTCAACTTTTATAATTGAAACAGATCCAGGTGGTCCTGGAGCAATAGGATCTATATTAACGATTTTTTTTAACGAAATATTTGTGTCAGCATAAGCATAAACTCGATATTGATATTCAACTGGATTAGAAACCAGTGTTTTCAAATTAATAGTGTCAATCCATTCTGCAATTTCATCGTTGAATAAAGAGTCTTGAAAAATCCATTTGTTTTGTCCTTTTTTACGATCAATGATGAAACCATCAAATTCCCTACCCTTTCTTGTCCAAGCTACTTTAATGCTATTTTCAGTGATTTGCATTGCCTCAAGACTATCTGGAGACCATAGAGATCTATTGCTTCTAGGGTCATATGGATTATCCCATTCCCTTGTTTTATCTTCACAAGCAAATAAAATAATAACAAGTATCAATAGTGGTATTTTTAATTTTTTAACCATCTCTCCATTTCCAAAAATTTCGCATGATAATAAACTATGGGGAAAATTGTAAGAGATGAAAAAACATCTAAAACTGGTTTCTGGTTATCAAGATTATCTATAGTTCGGTGACGTTTATCTGCATTATCACTATTTGCGGTATATTGATTATAGAGATATGAAGATCTGATAGTTATAAATGATCTATAGGTAAGTCCACCGCCAAGTATTTGTAAGTAGATGTTTCTTCTTTTTAAATAAAAACTTTTTTTGTCTACGATCTCTTTGATCGGATAATAAACCGGAGAAGATTTTGTTGTTCTTCGGTGTTTAATAGTAAAATAATTATTTTTTATAACATACGTATCGGAAACTAATCTATAATTTCCCGCTGGTAGATTATCTATTCTGTCATTGCCTTCATCAATCAACAAAACACTATTATCGATACTGCTATTAATAGATATATCATCTGGAACAGGCTCTTTAAATACTACATTACCAATTTTAGGGACTTTTAATTTTAATTTAATAAAAATTATGTCTGAATCATCATCTTGTAATCGCTCTACCCTAAAAGGCTTATAGTCCTCTTTAAAAACTACAATAGGGCGACTTTCCACAACTACTCTATCAACAGCAAGTGGAGTGGTACCACTTAATGTATCATTACCAACTCGAACCATTGCTCCCGTAGGATTTGTTTTAAAATAAACTAAATTCTGACGTTTATGTATTTCAAGTGGAATACGTTTTGACATAACTAAATCTGACAAGTTGTGCATTCCTCTTGTATACAAGCCCTCAATAGAAAGATCATAGTCGTAGCTTACTGCGTTTATAACGCGCCCAGTAGATGATTCTATCAATCTAGCTTCAATTAAAAAAACATCACCAATTTTAGAAACATGTGCTGATACTAGCCATTCTTGATCTAACAACATAGAGGCTATTACCGCACATTCTAATGAGGAGCATGATGTCGTATTGCCGTAATCAATCAGAACGTCAGACATATCGTCGTAATTAAGCACTCTAAGTGTATCCATTTGAAGCAATTCTGTACGAAATACAGCACTTAAATTTTTTAATTCATCTTTATGGATATTTTCACCAGAGAAATCTAAAACTGCAATAGTATGATCATCTGCAAGAAGAGATGAAAAGAGAAAAAGGGATAGAATAATATTTCGCATAATAAAAATTAAAATACCCTATAAATGACAGTTTTGCAACTATCTCAGTAGCTATAATATATAATTAAGCTTTTGGCTCATCAGAGCAGTCGCCGCAATCACATGTACCATCACCAATTGGCGGTGCTTCACGTTTTGAAAGTCGTTCCATATTAAAAAGAGGCTCTCCGGAGTTGCAATTAATGATATTATCCTTAACCTCAAGGGGTGTTGTTGTTCTTCCGTCAGGAGAAAATAATGTCACCTTCCCCATCTTTCTAGAAACATCAGCAAAAGCTTTTTTATTTCCATTTGGATACCACCAATAGGCCAATCCATCTCTAACTCCTTGAGTAAAATTAACCTCTTCTTTTTTTTGACCATTCTCATACCACCATGTCAACTTACCATTAAGTTGGCCTTTTTTATAATTTCCTTCGGCATGTTTTTTTCCATTTTCATACCATTGAGTGGTCATAGCAATACGTTTACCTCCATCAAAAAAGGACCGCTCTTTGCGTTTACCGCTATCATAATACCAGTTGAATTCCCCTTTTCTGTTGCCATTTATGAATTGTCCGTCCGAATAGATTTCACCGTTAGAATGCCAACGAGTCACTCTTCCCTCCGACACATTTTTAAACATTTGAACAAAAATATCAGGAGGTGAATTAAAATTATACAATTTTTGTCCCTCAGCCATTTGCTGCACTAAAAATATACCTGTTCTTATCGTTGTATCTGTTTCAGAGTATAGCATAGGAATTCCTTGCCATATTTTATCGCTATCTTTGTATTCAGCAGAAGTTATGTTGCCATCTTCAAATAGAAGGTTGTAGTACCTAACTGTTGAACCTTGAATATAATATTTCCATATGCCACTTTTTATACCACCAACATATTCACCTTTCATTCTCAGGGAACCATCATAAAAATTAAGAAACGCCTTACCGTTAAAAGGCTCACTGGTTATTCTGTCATAAGCAATACCATCTTTTGAATCTAAGTCATTGATTGAAATATCCTTTGAGCACGAAGCAAAAACCATTAAAAGGGCAGGAAGTAGTATTTTTTTCATTTTTTATCTTTTTTATTAATTGCTATTTATGCGGAGGGGGTGGGATTCGAACCCACGTTAGGATATTTCACCTAAAACACCTTAGCAGGGTGCCGCCTTAAGCC
>MDTB01037434.1_pt1 | contig 10039 bp, 10 predicted proteins | sample 811161 | NCBI WGS metagenome assembly MDTB01 (sample SAMN05326650, study PRJNA326480) | marine metagenome | isolation source: seawater | place: Mediterranean Sea | collected 2009
ATGGAAGCATTGTTGACACTGATGAATAGTAATAAACCGTTGGTAGACCCATCTAAAGTATTGGAAATTGACAATACAATGGTAGAAATAGTAGCCGTGTCTTCTGGGAAGGTCGATGACGGTACAGGTAACGCTGTTGCATGTGCATTGACACTTAAGTATAATGACACGCCTGCATATGTACATATTAATTTTGCGGATATTGAAACTATTAAACTTCCACAAATATTTGATGCACCAAATCCTGCAAATCCTGGTGAAATTGCAAAGGTATCACAAAACGAAGGCATTACTAATTTGAAAAGCACCAAAATAGAAATACCAATATTGGAATCTCCATTAAAGTCATCGAACCTAATGGTAAATTTAGAAACTATTATGGAAGAAGTATCATTAGAAGATAAAACTTTCCAAGTATCACATCTACAAACTTCAACACCAAAAATGTCATTTGAAATTTCATCGGGTGGAGAAGTGGCGGAAGAAGAAACTTCAGCAGCTGATGAAATTTCAAATGACAAAGTTGTGGTTAAAGATGAAGTTGTTTTGTCCCAAAAGCCAAAGTCTGTTGATATTTCTTCCGGTGGAGAAGAAATGGAACAGGATACGGACGAAGAACCAATGGATGAGATAGAAAACTACCCAACATCTTGGTCTAAACCCCGGTTGGATATTATTGCTAAATGGGCTAATACATCTTCGCCTATCGAAAAAAAATTATTAAGCGAAGCGGAACGTGCATTATACAGTAGTGATTCTGACAACGAACCTGCTTGGGTAAGAGATATGGGCGGTTTTGCGAGTGAGAGCTCTGAGACAAAAGAAATTGGCGGGTTTGCTAGTACAACTTCGGACAGTAAAACCTCTAATATTGGCGGGTTTGTTACCGAAAATTCAGATACGGGTGGTTTTATAAGCGATACATCCGAGACGAAAGAGATTGGTGGTTTTGCGAGTGAGACATCTGATAGTAAATCATCTAATATGGGTGGTTTTGCGAGTGAGACGTCAGATAGTAAAGAGAGTAATATGGGCGGGTTTGCAAGTGAGACGTCAGATAGTAAAGAGAGTAATATGGGCGGTTTTGCATCGGAAACTTCGGACAGTAAATCATCTAATATGGGTGGTTTTGTATCAGAAACAATGTCTGATACTGACCAAGATGATTTAACTGCTATTATATCTAAAATTGACCGCCAACAAGAAAGTTTGTGGGCTGAAGACTCAGACACAGATACAATGTAAAAAGTATATAATTGTTTTAACTATAAAAGGATAATATTATAATATTAAATTATGTCTAAAAAACGTCAAATTATGTTATGTTTTGTACGTAGTGATAGTTCTGTACTACAAGAATCATGGTTAAATTCGGCCGCATCAGCTCTAGCACCTCGTAATCCTAGAAATGGTTCGCCATATATTCATGTTGAAATTCTTTTTGTTCCTAAAAATGGCCAATTACGTAATAAAGCTGAAGTATATGGTGATGCTTGTTCAATTGTATATTCGGGTACTGTTCATATGCAAAAAAAGAGATTTAGTCGTAAAGAATGGGAATTTCGTTCAATGGAGGTAACTGACCAAGAATATACAAATATGAAAAATTTTTGTAAAGAACATGTGGGTGACGGTTTTAATCATTTAGGATATTTTTTATATTGGACAGGAATGTTTGCACCAAAGCCTACTTTTTATACTTATTTGGGTATGAAGCATAGATGGTATTGTTCCGAGATAGTTATAGGGGCTCTTAAATCTGGAAATCAATTAGAAAAAGATTATCCAAATGCTGAACACCCTGATAATTTATATCATCATATTAAAAGTAATTCTATGATTGACTGTGGACGGAATATGAAGGAGGTTCAACTCCAATTTGTTTAGAAAGCGCAATAATACCGAATATAGTAAATATAAACCCAGACATGAAAATAATAAATTGAATAGCTGAAGCTTTTTCCATGTCGCCAAATATAATAATGCCTTGTGTAACATTTAGAATGCACCAAGTACATTGAAATATTGCAACAGCATGCGTGGCATTAAATTTTTCCAATGCTTTATTTAAAAAAATTATTTGCAATATAAGGGCCATAACTGCTAAACATGAAACTCCTATGATTTGTAATGTTGGTGGTAATGCCATGTTCATTTGCAATAACCATATCATATCTAATAAATATTTCCCCATCGATACAAATTGTGCACCCATTATACCGGATATAACAGAAAGAGCAACCAATTGAAATTGTAATTTATCAACTAATTCGCTAACAATGTTTAAAAATAATGCAAAGCACCATATTAATATTATAAATTGCGCAGTATCCCATCGGGCAAAACGCTCGAAAGTTTCAATTGGTTCATGTGATTGTGCAGTAAATAAACAAGCTATACATCCTAAAGTTATTAATAAAATATACCATTTTTCAGATGTTTTTATATGCTCATACAATAAAAATCTAGAAACAAATACATTTATAGGGATACTCATACATCCCAGTATACCGATAGTCGTAGTTCCTATAAATAACAATGCTGCTGAATCACATACCATCGCACACAATGAAAGTATAAATCCTAGTATCATATACGGTCTAAAGTATACAGTATCTGTTCTTGGTTCTATTCGGAGTTTTTTACATGTTCTTGGGTCATCGTAATCAGTCTGTCTATGTGCTAATTTTTGAAAATTCATTCCAACAGAAGATGCGGTTGAAGCAACAAAAACTAGAAATACACCTGCTATATTTTGTATCATGATATAAGTTCTGTTTTACCATTTATACTCATTTCAGTAATCCATATACAAGCTATTGCCAATCCAATACTTGATATTAATGCTATTATACATGTTTCATTCAAACATGTTAAAATTATAATATTATTCCAAGAAAGACATAATGCTATGGCAGTTCTTAATTTTGTACCTTCAAATGTATAAATGTACGCTATTATCTCACATTGTAGGGTAAGCGTATTTAAAAATGCAGAAAGTTCTATTAATGTGTCTAAATTTATTAATACACCAACCGATAGTATTAATAAATTTAAAAATAAATTAAATCGCGGTGATTCAAAATGTTTAGAAAATCCCATTTTTGATAATGCTACGAAAAGATAAGAAGTTGAACACAATTCGGCTGTCAATACCCCAAAAGCTGCGCCACATGTTGCTAATCCCATCCACCATCTACCCCAAGAACCACCAGCATTTTCCGCCATAGTTACAAATGAACCGTCTACCCACTGATTAGGGTCATGTATATAATACGTACCCATAGAATATATTATCATCATCATCAGATAAGTTCCCACAGAATTAAAAATATAAGAAAACTTATAAGATTTTTCTGGGTTTTCGACCTGATGTGCATATGGTGCACACATATCAAGCCCATTGATACTCCATGTTATAATAGTAAAGGTAGTTCGTATGGAATCCCAATGAATTTTGTTATTAGTTTCTGTGTACATATCGGACCAAGGGGTAATAAAAAGTCCGCATATAAATGGCAACATGATAAAAATACATAAAAAAATAGCAGCGACGCCTTGAAATTCTCCATAATTTATAGCAAAAGTAATGATAATCATTCCCCAAGCAATAAATGGACGATATTCTTTTGAAATATCTCCCATGCTTAAAAAATTATCTGCAAAGACGAGGGGATAAATTGAATTGTCTATGAGTGTATCTGATATATCCCATACACCATTGGCTATACCCCATCTTCTACCCATTGTTTTATAAACCCAACCCATTGGACCACCGTTAGCTCTTTCTATATCATAGTGTAAAGTTAATTCATAACACATATATGCTAATGGGAGCATATATGTTATTAAAGTCCATAAACAAATTATTTGAATTGTCCATATATTTGAACCAACCATTGCGGATTCCATACCAATTGGACCTCCCGAAATAGAAAGAAAAGACATAGCGGTTAATGTCCATTTCGATAACATTTAATTGATAATAGACCACTATATAGTCATATGAATACTTTAAAAATGTTTAAATATCTTATAACTTTTTTATTTATAATAACTGTTGTTCAAGCACATCATATTATTAAGATATTATTATCATATGAAACTGCAAAATATAACAATAGAAAATATTGTGGATTTAATCATATGAAATCTATTGTACGTGCATTTAAAAACACTGAAATAAAAAATATTAATAATAAAAAATTCTGTTCACTTTGCGACGAAATGAATTTTTTCAAAGAAAAATATCATAAAAAAATACCCGAGGGAAACGTTGAAAGCGTTGTCGAAGACGTAAAAATTATAACGAAAACATTAAATTTATTATGTCCGACTTGGGATGAAGACCTTCGTGCTAAAAATTTTAATGACATGTTGAAATGGATTATAGAAAAACGAAAATTGGAGCACAAAAAAGAATGTTTATCGATGGTCAAAACGTTGATTTCGCAATATAAATCTCAAAAAGATAAAGAATTAATGCAAATCATATTGGAAATTTTATCAGATGAACGATTTAGACTTGGCTGGGCAGGTATTGTTGCAGATTTCGAATCTAAAGATATGTATTTAAATTCGTGTTTCAACGTTATAAACGCTTTCACATATTTTAAACCACATATTTGCAGTTCTGGTTCATTTTCAACGTTTCTACAACATAGTTGCCCTTCAAGTTGTTTAAAAGTTGAATCCAGATTGGTTTCTAATGCTTTAAATGATTGTTGCAATGGTTGTGCGGGTGATATAACATTATTAAATGAAACCGAGAAGGATTTAATTGACATTAGACCATTTAACAAATGGAAATCGATTATATAAGTGTCGGTATTCAAGTCATCTAATGCCAACTTTTAAAACAAACTACACGCGTAAATCAGGAACTCTCGTCCAACATGATGATTCTAGCGACTATTTATTCTCTTCCATCAGTAAGGACAAAGAAGGCGCGCGGGAAATGCGTCATTTGGATGCCCCCACCGAGAAAATAGTGTTGGATAGTCAAAACATTTTAATCCACTGTAAAAATGGCTGGACCAAAATAAGTTTATCAAATGTGAAAGAAGATGAAACCTGGACTGGCTGGGATAATTATTTTAAGAAAGCCAAGCTTCTTAAAAATTCATTAATGGGATACGATGATAAAAATCAAAAATTTGTATCCGCTATCGACGAAGAAGATGGTAATATGGTTATAGCATTTGGTAATGAGATAATTACAACTAAAGATGAAGATTTAACTATGGCCGTAATTCAACGTTATAATTCTTCTTCAACACGTTTCGATGTTACATGGTGTGTTCATTCAGAGAATAGGGTAATAACTTCCACCTTTGAAAAAAGTCAATATGAAGATGTGTTAAATTATTTGGCTGAAGTTACCGAACATGTATATGATGCTGGTGCCGAGTCTTATGATTGGAAAAATTTTCTAAAAGTTCAAACAAAACAAGGTGGCGATGAAAATGATTGGATTGGAACATTTGCACCGCTAACAGATGAAGAAGGAGAAGAGGAAGATGAAGATGAAGATTTTTCATTATCCGATGAAGAAGAGGGAGAAGAGGAAGAGGAAGAAGAGGAAGAAGTAGCATGGGACAATGAAAGTGAAACCGATGAAGATTCAGATGATGAATTATTATTGGAATCTGAATCAGAGAGTGATGAAGATGATATTGAAGGCTGTGAGGAAGAATACGAACCAGTTATAAAACGTAGAAGACTTTAAACATTAATATCTATTTTATAATTATATGTATCATAAACTATTTGAAATGGTATCAAAACCCATGCTAATTCATGTACAAACAATACCCACGCCCATATAATATATTTATTTATTTCTAATCCTTTTTGTTTTTTTAATCTAATTGTTAAGCCGATATATATTATTAACCGTATTAATAATCTCCACCAAATTATTTCAAATGGATTATAATGATTTGGAATAAATGAAATAATTAAAATGCCTAATATTAATGGTGTTTGTTTATTTTTTTTTTGAATTATATATAAACCAATACATAAAAAAAACTACAATATGTAATAGTGCTAATGAAATAATGAACATTTGATTGGGCATTATATGTAGTGTATTGTGTGTTAATCTTGCATATAATAATATTGCAGAATAACTTTTATTTTCTATGTCTATTCCTTTCCACAAATTAAGAATTAAGTACCATAATATTCCTATGTCATGAAACCACCATGATAATGAAAAAAATAATGGAGGAATGGACATTATATATTATCGAAAGCCTATCTATACTAAAAATCACAGTTTGTAACGAATTTCATATATAATAAATTAACGTTTGAAGCGTCATTATATTTTAAAAAATCGCTTATAATTTGTTCGATATTATCAGAAGTAATCGTGTTCATAGTAGTTGATTTAGTACTCCACCATTTTTTAAATGTTTTATAAATTTCATCATCAAAATGCATAATATTATAAAATTTATTAACGTTGTCAATAAAACGTCTATGTATGGTGTATATTTTTACATTATCTTCATTATGAAAAAGTAATGTAATTCCCGTTGACTCTGATAATTGTATTTTGGATATAAAACATTTTGTATTTGCTGCTGAAGTATTTATTTGAATTAACTTGTTACATGTTCGTATGGCTTGAATAAATTCAGCATTTGTTAGCGTTTCATTTAATTTTTTAGCGCTATTAACTCTAGTTGAATTATATAATCTAACTGCAGATATTATTTCAGATGAAGGTGTGTAAAATATTTTAGTTGCTTTCGTTTGAATTAAAAATTTGATTACTATTTCGAATAATTTAATATTCATGATATATTATTATACCCAACGCTTATATTTTGGATTTGTAGAATACGATCGTGAATATATTTATAAATATTTTAATGTCTGGAGAATCTCAATATCCCCATTTGTATAATCAGGCCGAACAAATCGAAACAGCTCGAAGAAAAAAAGATTTATTGTATAATGTTTTTATGAATCCCGACCCCACTGAATTGGATAAAACAGTCCAAACATTTGTTAAAAAACTAAAAGAATCTGAGCGTTTTACTGGTATTAATGAGATGTCAAAGAGGATGGAACGTATGTTGGATATAACTAGTAGTGATAAAAATCGCCTTTTAAAACATTCAATGATTTTGTTTGCTTTACAGATGGAAAATTGGGCGGTAAAATATTTTATGGACGATAATAAATCACCTCCTGAAAAAGTATCTCGATTTGTTTCAGTTGATTTGAAAGATACCGTAAATTTATTATTGAAAGGTTCTTACACATCTTTACAGGCGTTTGTAGAAGATGCGAGATGGCGTTATGTAACACTATAAAAGTTAAAATTATTATTTTATTATGGCTTTAAATTTATTAGATTTACCTAGTGGTGGTAATGACATATTAGATGATGATGAGGGTGAATTTTTTCCCTGTGCATTTTCTGATGATGAGGAGGAGGAACATGGATTGGATTGTCAATGTCCTCTGTGTAAGCATGGTGATGGTGGCACTGGTCAAGCCCACGAAATCATTAGCCGTATGGAAGAAATAGATGTAGCATTAACAGGGACCATGAGGGATGATGAAATATATAGATTACAAGCTGAATTGTTTACAGAACATGTAGAAAAACCTTTAAAAAAGCAAGGATTAGACGCACCAAGTATAACACCTGAACAATGTAGAGACCATTTTTCTAAACATCGAGTAAATGCGAAAAGAGTAATAGCAGGTGAAATAAGATTTGTAGACACAATGCAGTATCATTTTCGAAAACAAAACATATTAAGTAGGAATAATCAAACAGGCGAGACTAGAATAAACTCATCAGCGGTAAAACAGTGGATTGCCTTATCTAAACATAAAATGGAACTCATTAAATATTATAAGGGGCCATTATCTAAAGAATCTTCTGGAAATACAAAGTCGATGACACCCTACTCGTTTTCATAAAACACCTATAAATAAGACGTTATAATTATTAATATTATGTCTTCTATCTTTGGTAACTCATTAAGAAGTCCAGCGCCCACAGGAGGCGCAGTAAGAAAAGGTGCCCTTCCAGCGAGACAAGTTGCAACACGTAAAAGAAGTCTTCCAACAATGGCTTCACTACAAAATCCATCAATGAGGACATCTGTAACTGATATGCAAACTAATTCAACGGCAGCAGCCCCATTATTTTGTCGACCATTTCAAAAATCTTGGGAAAAAAAATATGATGAAGGTGATATCTTATTTGTCAAAGCTGAAGATGTATCTGCAAACTCAAGAAATCAATTCCATATTGTAGCGAATCTGCCTGTTTTGAATACGCTTTTACGCGAAACTAGAGATTCGGTCATCGGTAACATGGCCAATGGTCCACAAAGCGGTGTACGGAGATATAGAGCTGATGCACAAGGTTTGGATAATTTAATGAGAGATTGGCATTTTTTTGGCGTAATGCTCAACGATATGGATACAGGAAGCCAATTTCAACGTTTATTAAATGTAACTGTCAGGGGTCGATGTAGATTGCCAAATTATTGGTCTCACGATGCAGGTGCAGCATTTGCTGCTTTCGGTGGTAATAGAAGATTAACAAAAGGCCAAGTCGTTTGGATTGGATTCATTAAAACAAGTCATACTTCTGATACGGTCGTACTTGAACCAGACGGCGCACGCAAACTTGTTCCAGCAACTTATCCAGTTGGTGCTGGAGGAGGGCTTGTAGGTAATGAAGAATATTGGCAAGCAATACCTGTTCTTGAACCACCACATTCTGCAAATCCGGGGGGAATGCGACGCCAAGGAGTTGGACAAATGGGTAATGAAGATTTTGATAAATGTGTCCATAAAATCCCAATTGCGGTAATACATCATCTACCGTACAAAAATACACCTCTTAAAAGACAATATCACGCTAGACATAGTACAGACGCTGGAAAATTACTAGACAGAATGGAAGTATTTGTACGAATCTAAAAATAATTTTTTAATATAAATCCGTTATTAGCTTTTAACACCTATATAAATATCTTGACCTCCCCCATAACAAAATGTACAATCCCAACGCAAAACGCCGAAGAATCAAACCATACGCAAGACCAACTTCATTCGACTATAATGTCAGATTCGATATAAGACAATATCAAGATGTGAAATATAATAGAGTAAGAAAACCCTTTTTCCAATCAGCTTCACAAGATGAAGTTTTCCGCGTCATGGAAGGTGAATTATTAGCTAAATCTAACATGGCCAATGCACGCTATAATGATAAAGAATTACATGTATTTTCATTTGCGAACGGACTTGCAGCACCCGCAAATGCTAGAGTTGGCAATGCAAATCCCGATTTTCTCGAAACAACTACCAATAGCATGGACGAACAAAAACAAGTACGTGCGGCTATCCTTGGAAGCATTCAATACATGGGAGTCGCCGTCACTGAATTTCATCCAGGTAGAGATGTATACGAGCAAGGAATGGTAGCAACCATTGCAGGACTTAATACTTTATATAATAACGGAGCAGAAACTATTTATCCTGGCCAAACCGTATGCATGGACTTGCCAGTTTTAAGGGAAGCTTCGGGAGGTTCGCATTATAAACGAGCATTGCAAATGGGTGTTCCGCGTGAAAAGTTACAATTTATTCTTCGGCCACACCAAGATATGGCAGCAGATTATGGAGATATTTCATTGGTCAATAGATTTATTGTTGGGACTGCAATTTCATATTCACGTCCTGGTGATACCGTCGATATCATTTTACACAGAATGAATTACACTTCTACAACTGTCAATGGTAATTTGACAGGCCTTGGTTCCGTTGATAATGACCCGCGTGTTGCGCTTCTTGGTAAATTTTTAGCCAAAAGTGTATCAGACGCCGATTTGGATAATGCAGCTAAAGGTGTTCAAGAATTCGAAAGTGTTGTTATGCGTATTGCCGACCCAGATGTACAAGAAGCAATTGATAAGGCTAGGGGTGTTGGGGCTGGAGCTACTAGTATTACCTCATTATTAGCTGCAGGCAGTGTTCTTGATAAATATGACAA
>MDTB01057528.1_pt1 | contig 10039 bp, 11 predicted proteins | sample 811161 | NCBI WGS metagenome assembly MDTB01 (sample SAMN05326650, study PRJNA326480) | marine metagenome | isolation source: seawater | place: Mediterranean Sea | collected 2009
ATTTAGGATTTTTATATTTATCTACTTTATCATTGCTAGGACTTTACGTTATGCTTAAGACAATGACTCCACAGCTTAAAGATTTAGAATAATAAATATTCTATTAATGATTTATTTATTATTTTTTTTTTAGATTTTTTTTTGTTTTAGATCGTTTATTTTTTACTATTCTTTTTTTTTCAGGTTCTTCATATTCTTCCGTTTCTTTGGATTCATTAGTATCTTTAGATTCATTAGTATCTTTAGATTCATTAGTATCTTCTTCATTTTCATCATCATCATCAAACATTGATGAAAACATTGATACTGGATATGAGAAGGAAGACATAAAACTTTCGCTAATTTGTGTTATAAAATCTTCACCGTTTTCTTGTTCTAAGGTCTCACCATCACTATCGTTATTTTCATCAGTGCTTTTTTTTTTGCGATCATATTTTCGTTTAGTTCTCCCTCTTGGCATATAAATATTTTAGATATATTATCATATTATTTTTTACGTATTCTTTTTGATTTTTTTTGCCTTTTTTTATATTTTGCGGTTCTTCTAAATCCTCCTTTTTTATTTAATTTATTATGTAATCTTTTACAATCAGCTAATCCAAAAAATCCACCATTATCTTTAGTAGCTGGTTTATTAAAATTTCCTTTATATAAGAAATCCGGTCTCGAACGTTTTATAACTCTTGGTGCTAAACCACTTGGACCCATCATATAAGATATAAATTCCTTAAATAATCTAATAAATATGTTTGAATCTGGATTTACATTTAATTTATCTATAGTAATAATATCTTGTTTTGACATCAGTTATACTATATTAATATTTATTTTTCCTTTTTCTTGATTTTCCAGAAGCTATTGACTTTTTTTTAATACGTTTTTTTCTTGTTCTATAACCACCTTTAGGAGGGTCTTCTTCTTTTTTATCATCTTGCGCAGGTGCTTCCTCCGCAGGTGCTTCCTCCGCAGTAGTTTCTGACACTGGAGATTCTGTATCATCTTCTCCCTCATCTAATCTAGCATTTGCTTCTTTTTCTGCAGAACCTTTTTTTTCTTTAAATATTTTTATTGCTTCTTTTACTTCAGCTACAGTTAATCCGGTTACATCAAGTCCGGCTAATTTACCTGTCCCATTATTTACCATTCTTATAATTTTTGTTAGCATAGAAGGACATGTTCCATCTTCATCTGGCTGAGAACCTGTGCCAGATTTGGCACCCTTTTTAAATGGACTATTTTTTTCAAGACCACCTACTGCTCCTGCTAAAGATGCCCATATATCAACAATTACAGGATCGCCTATAGAACCTCCTTTTTTTCTTTTATATTTTCTTGTTTTTTTATTACTATTTAATTTCATATTAATATAATATGATATTAAAAATTATACTACTTTCTTCTTTTTCTTTTTATTCTTTTTCTTAGGTTTTTTTAATGTTTTTTGTTTATTTAATTGATGAATCCGTTTGTTTTGAGATTTTGCCGCAGGACCACCGCCCCTTCTGTTTATTAATCCAGACATTTTATCTATAGTTTTATCCTGTGTTGAAGCAGTGTTTTTAATTAAGTTCATATCAATATTTTTATTAAATAACTTATTAGACATATTAATTAATTTTTTATGGGAAGAAAAAAGGTCTTTAAAACCAAGTAATTGCAATAAAAAGGCATTGACTTGTTCTTCATCTCTATTACTGAGTTCATTTATTATTTTTGCTTCAAGTGTTTGGGCGTCATTTTTATTAAAATAATACCATCTACCATCTACAAATAATGGATATTCCCATAAAGCACCTTGAACATCTTCTGTTCCTGCGTTTGATACTGACTTTATTTGTAGTGAATTAAACCTTGGTTGTAATGATTTTTGTCTAGCGCCTAACCAAAATCTTTCTATCCATTTCTTAATTTTTGATTTAATAGCAGTTTTTTTAGCTTTTTTTGTTTCTTCTTTATTTTTTTCTCCACCCGAAGATGAGGGTTTATCTTCTTTTTGTAATTCTTTCAGATTTTTATTTGCTTCTGTTATTTCTATTTCTTCAGAACTAGTTTCTTTCTTACCAGAAGCTTTTTTTAATGTTTTTACAAAATCCGCTAAATTTTTTGTATTTTCTTTTTCGGATTCATTATTTTTACCAGCTTCATTAATCACTTCCGCAAAACATACACATACTGTTTCACACCAATGCTTGTGATATGCATCTTTTTCATTGTAAATATGTATATTGAATAATGTTTTTAGTTCTTTTGTTTTATCTTTATCATGAGTTGATTTAATTCCAGCACATTTAATAATAGAACATGCAAGACTTGCAATCGTCCATAAAAAATCTATTTTTTTTTGTTTAAATCCCCTTTGAATTGTTATATTTTGATTTGCGCTTCCCATTCTATTTTCAATACACAATTGTTCTAGTGCAGCCATAGCCCATGATTTAAAACAAGTTTCAGCATTACCCTTAGCAACATCTTCAGTGCTATCGCCTTTATCTTGTTCTGTTCTCATAATAACAGATAATTCATAAAATTCCCTAGCTGGAGAAGTATTAGAAAAATTAACGATTTGCTTTGGATTAGATGATTGTTGAGAATTATTCATTATAAAATCTTCAACCTCTTTTTTTTTATCAATAACATCGTTAATTATTTTTTCAACATTACTCATAAATTTTTCAAGTGCTTCTTTATCGCTTATCTCAAAGTCTTTATCTAACAACCTTTCTTTCTTTATAGGGATTACTTTTTTAGTTTCTTCTTTTGATGGAGATTCTGGTCTTGGTGTTGGTCTTGGTGTTGGTGTTGGTGGTGTTGGTGGTGCTGTTGCTGGTGCTGGTGCTGTTGCTGGTGGTGGTGCTGGTGGTGGTGCTGTTGCTGGTGCTTGTGGTTCCGCTCCACCTTTTTTTTTACTTTTTGTTTTAGGTATTTTTAATTTATCGCTATCAGTTAATTCTTTTAATTCATCGTATATTTGTATAACAATATCATAAATATTTTGTATTATTTCTTTTAAATCATCAATTTTAATAAACTCTTTATTTTTTTTTCTCCCATCTAATGCTTGTTTGTTTTTTGATACTTTAACTTTTAAATAAGAGCTGTATAATTCATTAAAAATCTCTCTAAAGTCATTAATTGAACCATTTATGAGGGTCAATTCTTTAGATAGTTCTGTATAATCCATTTTTATATCTTCAATATCTTGTTTATCTGTAAAAGTTATATTTTTCATAATTTTTTGTTTTTCATTATTGTATTTTCTTCTTAATGCGGCGTCTTCTTGTTTTTTTTTTAATTCTGCTTCTTTAGCTTTTTGCATTTTAGTTTCCTCTATTTTTCCCATTTGATTTTTTTTAAACTTTTCTCTATCTGGTGCAAAAGAACCACCTTCTATAGTTCTAGGAATTTGTTCTAATTTATCAATTAAAACTTTTTGTATTTCTAATTCTTTTTTAAATAAACCATATTGAGTTTGTACGAATTCTAATATATCCTTAAATGGTTTAATAATGAGTTCATATTGTTTATTTCTAAATTTTTTATAATCAGCCCATTTAGAAGTGCAATTAATTAAAACAATTAACTCGGGTTTTTGTAAATTATCGTTTTCAAGTTCTAATTTTTTAATAATTGTCTTCCACAAATCATCATCCTTTGTTTTTTTAGAGGATTCTTCTTTTACATTTTTAGAGGATTCTTCTTTTACATCAGAAGAATTTATAACAGATTGAATTAATGGAGCTAGTTGTAAAATAGCACAAGGGTATACTGTATTATGGTCGGTATTTAAGATTTCTTTAATTTCTTCTGTTCTTTCCATACTTAAATTATCATTTTCCCATATTTTAATTGCTAATGGGATAGGATCTTTTCTAGAGTTGTTTAATTTACCTCTAAAGTCAAGGTTTTGCGCTAGCGCATGAAAAATATAATGTATAGGAACTAATTCTACAGAGGTAAAGGATGCCTTTTCAAATCCTGTTTGTGTTGCTCCCAAAGATTCTTTGAATCCCTTTGTAAGAGCAGTAACACCAGCCTTTAGTCCTGTATCCATTTTAACACCCAATAATCTATGCGACATTGCTGGTTCTAACGGCATTCCAAGCATTGCAATATCTGATTGAGAAGTTAATCCTATTTTACTTTTTGCTGCATCCATTAAAGAACTTTTTAACACAGAATTAAAAGAACTATTCCACATAGTTGGTTTCATTCTCAATAAAGTAGGATCAACTTGAGCTATAAGATGTAATGGCATAGTGGATTGTTGTTTTTGTGACATAATTATAATAATATTAGATTAAAATATTATAATTATACCTTGAAACGCTTACTAACTTCAACGGCAACCATTCCTCCTGCAATTTGGGACAAAATATAAGGTAGTAAATCATCCTTACTTAATTTTCCCATTGAAGCCATTGCAATAGAAACCGCGGGATTAAAATGACCTCCTGATATTTTTCCTCCAGCAATAACAGCAATTGCTAAAGCAGCACCAATAGCCAATGGGTTATTAATTGCAATAATTACATATATAAAAAATAAAGTTCCTAAAAACTCAACAATGTATTTATTCATTATAATAAATAATAATATTTTTTTATTATAATGAGTAAACCTATTCAAATAACAGGTAAAAGAAATATAGATAAAATAACAAATCCAACAAAACAACATATAAGATGTGAAAGCATAATAAATAAAATAGATAAAAAATGGCTTAACTATAAAGAGCAATTAAGACTTATTAATTGTATTTATTTAGATATTGAGGAAAAAAATATAAACTTGTTAATAAGTGATTTAAAAAAAAAAATAAGCGGATATAAAGCACAAGATGTAAGAAAAAACATTCTATTACCTTTAAAATTTATAACATATGAAATATTAGTACAAAAATTGGTAGAAAGTAAATTAAAATGCTATTATTGTAAAAAAGAAATGGCTTTAATTTATGAAAATGTTCGCCAAATGAATCAATGGACTTTGGATAGAATAAATAACAATCTAGGACATAATAGTGACAATGTATTAATATCTTGTTTAGAATGTAATTTAAAAAGAAAAGATATAGACAAAGATAAATTTTTGTTTACGAAACAATTAAAAATAAAAAAAGAATTATAAATTATATAATGAAAAAATGGAGTAATGGAACAGTTCAAGAGAAATCTTATAAACAAATGGAAAAAAAAAAGGAAAATGAGCGAATTGTATGTGAGCGAACCTACATAATACAAGAAAGTAAAAGAGAGGATGCATATAAAAAAATGGAAGAAAGAGAATTATTTACACATAAACCAGTAAATCCTTTTATGATAAACAACACGTATTTAAAAGATTTAGACGTTCAACAAACATTTTTAATACCCCAAAATTCAAATTATAATAATAATAATATATAATATATGATTAAACTAGATTACATATACCCAATAATATTTTTACTAATTCCAACATTATTAGCGCTTGGGCTTTTTATAGAACAGAAGGTATTGAGTCATGGTTCGTATATATATGAAATACAAGATTCAAATGAATGGTATAATAAAGATTTAGATTTAAAAAATATGTCTTGGAATGAAATAAAAAAAGAGATACGTCTATTTAAAAATGTTTTAGATACGGTAAGTTATAATTTTGCCTCAGATACGTACGATAAGAACGCTCTTCATGTATTAACAATGCAGGCACATAAAAAGTTAATAGTATTTAAACAATATTTTACAACAATTGGTCCTAATGATCACTCGGATTACGATCAATATAAAAAGATATTAGATGATATAGAACCAGTTTTACAAGAATTGATATCATATAATAAAAATACTATAAAACCAAATTATACATCAGAGTTTTCAAATATAGTAAATATAATATATCTACCATTAGCAGTAATTACAGGATACTTTGGTATGAATTTTGCAAGTATGGGAGCACATGGTCCAAAAAATGGAGGTGTATACAATGAAACAAAAGGACAATTTTTCGTATTAACAGTAGCTGCTATAGTAATATTAATTTACATATATATAATGTTTGAAACAAATAAACCATATGGTTCTTTTGATTATATTTATAAAGGAAAAACAAAATTCACATTATATGATTATATATTTGGAAAAAATACAAGAGAAAAAGAAAGGAAAGAACGTAAAAATATAAATGAAGATGCAGTGAAAGATAAAATAGATGAGTATAATGTAAAAAAATATGACAAAGACAATCCACCTCCTTCATTAAAAGTATATGAATCAGAAGTTACATCATTAGCTCCACCTATAATAAGAGATAAAGAAATAGGTCCTTATGACGAATCGCTATTTGAATATCAGTTATAAGTATTTAATTATTCAAAAATTTCTAAATCTGAAACTTTCCAATATTCACATCCACCATTTGGCATTGGTCGACGAATAATAAAAGGAATTTTTTTTTGTTGTAATTCCATTTGTGCAATTACATATCCATCTATTATATTACTATCTAGTTTAATAAATGGTTTTCCTCCGTTATTGATTTGATTCGCTCTCATACCAAGTAGTTTTGCTTTTTCATATTTAGTTAAAAATGGTATAGTCTTGTGTAATTCATCAATTATTTCATTATTTTTATTACGAACAACCTTAGATAAATTATAAACTTCATCATAATTATGATATAATTTTTCAGGATGATAATTGGTTAGAAATGATTCTTTTAAATTAAAATCTATTTTTTCTAAATAAAGTTCATCCTCTTCTTCGTCAGCTGTTTCTGTATCACTATCAGCTGCTTCTACATCATCATCATCATCATCATCATCAAATATAAAATTTGAATCTGAACCAGAAAGTAAATCAGGTAATTTTATCTCTTCATCTATTTCAGGTAATTTATCTTTTTCTATAACAGATTCATTATCATCTGATTCATTGACAGATTGTTCTTCATCTAATTCATCGTTTTCTTGTTCTCCTTCTTCATCACTTGTAATATTATCAATTGCGTCATCAATTTCTTCTTCCTCATTTTGAGATAAACCATCTATAGATTCTGTTTCAGCCATTATATAATATTATTTTATATTCTTTTAAATATTTCAATTTTTATTATAATATTCTAGTTTTTCCAAGTTTTATTACAATGAGTACATAAATAAATAAATTTTAATCTCTCATCATCATATCTTATATAAATTACTTCTTTTTCTACAGGATTCTTAGAATTCGTAGGACATTCTTTATTAGGACAAGGAATATTATCTACACGAGGAAGCGTAGGATCTAATTTTGTAAATTCGTTAATATCAGATATCATTTTTTGTTCGAGTCTTTTAATTTGTGTTTTTGATACACAAATAGTATCTATAATATTTGATTCGTTGTTTCCGCAATTACGACAATAATAAACTAAATTATTAGATTCTTCTGATTTTTCTTTATCATTATTAGAAAGTCTTATATAATACATATTGTTGCATTTTTCGCAAAACTTCATGTCTATATATATAGTTATTTTCATTATTTTAAAATCAATTTTATATTTTTATTTTAGCTTATTTTTATTTTTTTAATTTTTTTTAATAATGACAAATTATCAATTCGAAAAATACCCATATCATAAAAACTAATAGATGTGAAAAAAATACTACTTGGTCTTTTTTCTAAATCTTCTATAATTTCTTGTTGTTTTTTTTTAAACCATTTATTGACTACATCTATAAAAATATTCTTTTGTATTTTAACATCTTTTACCTGTGAAAAAAAATGGTATGGAGTTTTGTTAACTACATCAATAATAGAAATATCAATATTTTTAAATGAAATAATATCATTATAAACTGGAATATCCTTATTATTTTCTATAACTCCAGGTTCATTTAGGAGTGGATTATCTGTAAACACCATACATAAAGATAATAATATGGTTTTAATAGTTAAACATGAAGTCCATTCCTCACCTTTCCATGTATTTAAAATAGACAAACAACATTTTCCATTTCTATAAAAATTTGGATGAAAACGTGTAGTTCCATCATTTGTTAAATATTTAACTAAGGGAGGGCTATATGGATAATCTCTAGGAAATAAAAAATGGAAAAAATAAAAACCATTTGAATAAGGTGTATTTTCTGGACCTATAATTAGTGCATACCCATTTAATATACTATCCTCGTCGTGTATATAAAAAATATTATTTTCATCTAAAGGATTTTTTACAATATCAGCTACATCTTTGATTATTCTTGATATGTTTTCTTTTTTTATCAAACAGTTTGACATTGTTAAGTTTATTAAATACCATAAATTTATCTCTATCTATTTTTAAAATATATATTTTTAAAACAAAGAAAAATTGAGATAAAAATTTCTCCAGAATATATAATCATTACTATGTCAACAGAAATAAATGAATTAAATAAATTTTTAAAAAAGCACCAAGCAAAAGGAGAGGATATAACCCATACACGAATAGGAGATAAAAAACAAATATGGGGTGGTTCTTATAATATTATGCCTGATGATTATGGTAAATTTATTAACTTATATATACATAATATTATCAAAAAAAAAGGGCTTGAATATTTAACAGAGAAACAAATTAAAAACGGACCTATTTTAGTAGATTTTGATTTTAGATATGAAAGTTCTATAATTTCACGGCAACATAATAACGATGATATATTTGATATAATAGATTTATATCTATCCGAATTAAAAAAAATTTTAGAATTTTCAGATGATGTAAGTTTTCCAATATTTATTTTTGAAAAACCCTCCATTAATGCTGTTAAAAATGAAAATATAGTTAAAGATGGAATTCATATGATTATAGGATTATCCGTATCACATGAAGTTCAATTACATTTACGAAATGAAGTATTAAAACAAATTGGAGAAGTTTGGAAAAAACTTCCATTAACAAATGATTGGGATTCGGTATTAGATCGTGGAATTAGTGCGGGATATACAAATTGGCAATTATTTGGTTCAAGAAAACCACATAATGAGGCATATGAATTAACTAAACATTATCTAGCTAAATTTGATTTGTCAGATGAAGAATTTATGATGGATGAGTTAAAAACAGATGAATTTGATTTTATGTACGATTTTAAAAAATTATCTGCTCGATATGATGGTCATCCAAAGTTCGCTGTTAAAGAACATGTAAAACAATTATTAAATCCAGTATCACATAATAAAAAGAAAAAAAATACAAAATTAAAATTAAAAATAACTGGTTCAACACCAATTAAAGTTGATAATATTACAAACGCAGAAGAGTTAGATTCATCAATAGAACAGTTAATGAATGCTTTTAAGGAAAATTCTAGTACATATTATATTAAGGAAGCACACGATTATGCAATGGCTTTACCCGAATCCTATTATGGCACAGGATCTTACGACAAATGGTTGCGGGTAGGGATGGCTCTACACGATACAGATTATCGTTTATTCATATCTTGGATAAAATTCAGTAGTCAATCAATTACATTTGACTATGCAGATATTCCAGGATATTATGATATGTGGAAAAAATTTGGTAATAATAAAAAGGCAGAACTAACATCCAAATCTATAATGTATTGGGCATTCTCTGATTCAAAGGAAAAGTATTACGAAGTATATCGTGATACATTAGATCATTATATAGATATAACTGTAAGAGGTGATTTCATTATGGATAATAAAAAAGATTTCAATAAGAATCAACAGCAATTAGCTGTAGCTAGTCAATGTGGAAGGGATTATGATGTAGCTGTAGTTCTTTATCAAATGTTTAAACATGAATATGTATGTTGTAGTGTAAATGGTAAAGGTAAATGGTACAAATTTCAAAATCATAGATGGGTAGAAAATGAAGAAGGTTGGTCTTTACGATTGGCTCTTTCAGAAGAAATGTATAAAAAATACCAAGATAAAGTTGTAGCAAATATGGAAAAAGTAACTTCATTTGAAGAAGACGACCCAAGATGGAATGCCATCCGCAACCGCACGCATAATTTGGCGCAATGTTGTCAAATGTTAAAGAAAAGTTCCCATAAAGATAA
>MDTB01038677.1_pt1 | contig 10038 bp, 11 predicted proteins | sample 811161 | NCBI WGS metagenome assembly MDTB01 (sample SAMN05326650, study PRJNA326480) | marine metagenome | isolation source: seawater | place: Mediterranean Sea | collected 2009
AAAAGCTTGCTGAAAAATGGTCTGAATTAATCAAGATTAGGGATATTTGTAATATTAGCATAGAAGAAAAAAGAGCAAGTAAAGAGATAGGATCAAGTTTAGAGGCTGAGCTCCAGATTAAACTAAATAATAAATTTAAAGAAATTGTAAGCAACTTAGACTTATCGGAGTTATGTATAACCTCTAAAGCAGAAATTAATTTTGATGACAAAAACGATGTTACAGTCGTGACTCAAAAGGCATCAGGTAAAAAATGTCCAGTATGTTGGAAAATTAGTCCTGATCCATGCGAGAGACATCCTTAATGCTAGAGTATTTAAAAAAAAATTTCTTCAGCAACTTACTTATAATAATAATTATTTTTTCTTTAGACAGAATTTCAAAATTTTATGTAATTTTTAAAAGTGAAACAAATTTATCTTCTAGTTTGTACACATCTAAATTTTTAAATATTAATTTAATTTGGAATGAGGGAATAGCCTTTGGATTATTGTCGTTCGATGAGAAGTTTTATTATAATATTTTAACAATAATCATTATTCTAATTACACTTATTATAATGTTTTTAATGATTAGGGCCAAAAGAATGGAAAAAATTAGTTATTCGTTTATTATTGGTGGATCATTTGGAAATATTACTGATAGACTTTATTATTCGGCTGTTCCTGATTTTATAGATATATATATAAATAATTTTCATTGGTTTATATTTAACGTAGCTGATATATTCATAACTTTAGGAATAATTAGTTTAATAAGTATTGAAGTTTTAAATAAAAAAATTGAAAAATGAAAATAATTAAAAATATTTGTATAATCATATTCATAGGCTTATTTTTATATTCTTGTAAAGCTGCTGAAGGTTTTAAATTAAAGAAAAAATCATCTCAAGGAGAAGAATTTTTAATTGAAAAAAAAGATCCATTAGTTATGCCGCCTGAATTTTCTAAATTACCCCAACCTGATGACGAACTCAAAACAACCAAAGAGGAAGAGATTGATTTTAAAACTGTCCTCACTGAAAATAGCTCAGAGAGAGATAAAAATAATTCAATAGAAGATGTTTCAGAAAATAAAATTAAAAAAAGTATATTGAAACAAATTCAAAAATAAAAATGCATACTAAGAATTTTATTTTTAAAGATTTTTCTAAGAAAAAAAAAAATAATAAATTAAAAAAACATTTAAAAAAATTGTTATCTTCTAAAGAGAACGTTATAAAATCATTAACTAAAGACTACATTTATAATTTCACAAAAAAAGATCTTATTAAGTTTAAAAGATATAAGCATGTTAGAATTTTTGGAATGGGTGGCTCTTCATTAGGTTCTAATGCAATTTATGATTTTCTTAGAAATAAAATAAAAAAAAAATTTTATTTTATTTCTAATCTAAATAAAAGAAATTTGTTTACTAAAAAAAAATATCTGAATTTAATTATATCTAAATCAGGAAATACTCTAGAGACTATTGTTAACTCGAATGTTTATATAAATCAAAAAGATAAAAATATTTTAATTACTGAAAATAGATCGAGTATCCTAAAAGATATCGGTAATAAATTAAAATATGAAATGATACATCACAATAACTATATAGGAGGCAGATACTCGGTTCTATCTGAAGTAGGAATGTTGCCAGCAGAAATCATGGGATTAAATGAAAAAAAATTTAAACAACTAAATAATTTGATTAAAAACAAATATTTCTTTAACTCAATGATTAGTAATGTTTCTAATATTTTAGAAATTATAAAGAAAAAAAAATTTAATTCAGTAATTTTAAATTACGATGAAACTGCTGATAACTTTTTAAAATGGTATCAACAACTAACCGCAGAAAGTCTAGGAAAAAAAGGTAATGGATTATTTCCTATAATATCCTTAATGCCAAAAGACAATCATAGCTTAATGCAGTTATATCTAGATGGTCAAAAAAATAATTTTTATACTTTTTTTCATTCACAAGAAAATTTTTCAGAAAAAATAAAACCATCTATTATTCATAAAGATCAAAAATATTTGAGAAAAAAAAATTTAGATGATATTCTAATATCACAAATAATGGCTACTCAGAATGTTTTCAAAAAAAAGAATATTCAATTTAGAAGTTTTTCCATTAAAAAAAAGACAGAAGAAACCCTTGGTGAATTGTTTTCTTTTTTTGTAATAGAAACAATATTATTAGCAAAAGCTTTAAACGTTAATCCCTATGATCAGCCAGCAGTTGAACTTATTAAAACTGAAACAAAAAAAATATTAATAAATTCTTAATTAGCGATAATAATTTTTGAAACCCCATAAGTTCGAATATCTAAAATTTTAATTTTTTTTGATATCTCTAATTTATCATTTTTGTGCCTATGAATTATAATTACACCAGTGTTAGTAAGTATATTTTTTTCAATAATCTGATTTACAAGCGCATTTATCTTTAACTCTTTATAAGGTGGATCTAAAAAAACTATATCAAATCTTTTATCTAATTTGTTTTTAGAATTAAAAAACTGAATACAGTCATTATTGAAAATTTTGTAATTTTTTTTATCTTTTAAAGATAAAAGATTTTTTTTAAGAACTTCAATTGCTTTGGGATAGTTTTCAAAAAAATAAACAATTTTTGATCTTCTAGAAATGCATTCCAATCCAAAAGATCCGGATCCAGAAAACAAGTCTAAAACACAGGAGTTTTCTAATTTAATTTGAAATTTATTTGAGTGATCTAAAAGATTGAAAATTGATTCCTTCACCATATCTTTTAGCGGTCTTGTATTATTATCTTTTGGTAAAGCTAGTTTTTTACCTCTAAATTCTCCAGATATTATTCTCATACATCTATTATTTTAAAACCAATGTCTTTTCTGAAAAATCCATTATCCCAATTTAATTTATTTAATATTTCTATTATTTGTTTTCTACTATTCTTTAAATTTTTAGATATATTAACAATATTTAAAACTCTCCCACCGTTGGAGAAAACTTTAGAGTTATTTATTTTTGTACCAGCATGGAAAATAAATTCGTTTTTATTCAAAATTAAATTTTCTAATTCTTTTATTTCAATGTTATTTTGATATTTGTCCGGATAACCTTTAGAGCACAAAACTATACAAATACTTTTTTCTTCATACCATTCTAAATTTGTTGACTTCAATTTGTTATTTAAGCAAGCATTTATCACATCTGCAAAATCAGTTTTGAGTCTAGGCAATATTGTTTGGCATTCAGGGTCTCCCATTCTCACATTGTACTCGATTAGATATGGTTCATTATTTACAATCATTAAACCAACATATAAAAAACCCTTGAAATTAGTATTCATACTTTTTAAACCTTTAAGTGTAGGTTCGACTATTCTTTCTAATATTTTTTTATCCAAGGTTTTACTTTCAAGACGAGAAGGTGAATATGCTCCCATACCACCTGTATTTTTCCCTTTATCACCCTCTAGTACCCTCTTATGATCCTGAGCAGTACCAAATTTTTTATAATTTTCACCGTCTGAGATTATAAAGAAACTCATTTCTTCACCCTTTAAAAATTCTTCGATCAAAACATTTTCTGCTTTTCCAAACTTTCCATCAAAAATTTCTTTAACAGCATCTAAAGATTGCATTAATGTTTCGCAAATATACACTCCTTTACCTGCAGCTAATCCGTCAGCTTTTACAACAATTGGAAAGTTACATTTTTTTAAAAAAATTTTACTTTCTTCAATATTAGAAAAAATACCAAAATTTGCAGTAGGGATATTATATTTTTTACATAGATTTTTCGTAAATATTTTTGATCCCTCAAGTTGAGAACATTTTTTATTAGGACCAAACACTTTAATTTGATTTAATTCTAAAAAATCAACAATTCCATCTACTAGTGGTTTTTCAGGTCCAACTATTACAGTATCAATTTTTAGTTTTTTTATTAAGCTTTTCAAACTCTCAAAATTAGTTAAATCTACATTGATGTTTTCAGCAATATAACTTGTGCCCGCATTTCCAGGAAAACAGTAAATTTTTTCTACGTTTTTTGATTTTTTTATACATGCACAAAGGGCATGTTCCCTTCCACCACTTCCAATTATTCCAACTTTCATATAAATATATATAAACTAAAAATGTTTAAAAAATTAGCTAAATTAAAATATTTACCAAACAATTTTAAAGTTCTAGAAGATGGAGATCATGTTTTGTGCTCAATTTCTGGTAAAAAAATCTCATTAGAAAATTTAACATACTGGAATGTTGAAACTCAAGAAGCATACTTCTCTTATAAAGAGGCATATTTGAAAAAGGAGAAATAATTAAATAAATTATATTTTCCATCTATTATGTGTCCAAATCCATTGTTCAGGATTTGACTCAATCATTTTTTCTAATATTTGGTTCAAATCTAATGTTATTTTATTAACAGAATCATTTTCAGAAAACTGAATATTGTCTAAAATTTTCAATTTAAAGTAATCACCTTTAAGCCTTTCGATATAAATAGGAACTACTGAAGCATTAAATTTTTTTATAAACTGTGCTGGTATTGAGGTAGTTAATGCTTTTTTTCTAAAAAAGTCACATTCTATTCCTTCTGAAACTCGTTGATCAATCATTAATGCCACAGAGGTTCCATCTTTAAAATTTTTCAATAATTTTTTTGTGCCAGAAATTCCTTTTTTAATTTGTTTTTTACATATATATTTCTTTCTAATTACTTCCATTATAGGGTTAAGAAATTTATTATTTAAAGGCCTGTAAATCGCCGCTAAATCGATACCAGACTTTTCAATGTGCATCGCCATCAACTCGAAATTGTTGAAATGTCCAGATATAAATATTACTGGTTTGTTTTGTAATTTAATTTTTTCTAATATTTCTTGGTTCTCTACAATTATTTTGTTTGAAAATTTTTTGGAATTCCTAAAATCCTTTATGAAAATATATTCGGCAAATATTTTTCCGTAATTAGTCCACATCTCGTTTATTATTTGTTTTTTTTTGATTTTCATTTAATTCAGGAAAAGCTATTGACAAATTATTAAGAGAAATATTTTTTGATCTAAAAAACGGCCCAACTTTATTAAAAATAAAACTTGATAACGTTCTAGAAATTTTTAATCCTAAAATTTTAAAAACTATAAATAAAAAGATAATACAAATAAATTGAATTAAATATTTAATATGTTTCATAAATTTTTGACTTAATAAATTTTATTAATTCTTTTTCTTCAATAATATGTAAATCAATTTTTAAAAATTTAATATCTTTTTTAAAATTGATAGGAATTTTAACATAATCTTTTTCTGTTGTAAGGATATCAGCATTTAAATTTTTTGCTCTTTCTAATATATGAGAAATATCTTCATTTTTATAATTATAATGATCTGCAAATGATATTTCTTCAATAATATTAAATTTATTTTTAGCTAGCACCTCTCTAAAACTTTTATTATTTCCTATACCTGAGAAAGCTAGATATTTTTTCGATAGATCAAATTTCTCTAAGTTTTTGACAATTATATTAGAATGAAAAACTTTTATATTTGGGTTTAAATTTTTTATAATTGAATAAATTTCATCCAAATTTTTAGTATTACTTGAACACTTAATAAATACGCCATCATAGTTTTTCAAACTTTTAAGATTTTCCCTTAATGGCCCTGACGGTATTAAAAATCCATTTCCAACCCAATTTTGAGAATCAAAACAGACAAATTTAATGTCATAATCAATTTGTTTTTCTTGAAGTCCGTCATCAAAAATAATTAAATCATAATTTAACTTGATACCAGTCTTGATTATATTTGATCTATTCTTAGATGTAATAAACTCTGATTTTTCTCTAAGCAGTATTTCTTCATCTATTTGGCTTGGATAATGTTTTTTTGCAGTTTTGATTTTTAAGTTATCTTTTTTTAAAAGGTTATAAATCTTAATGGTTGTAGGTGTTTTACCTGTACCTCCCAAATATATATTCCCTATACATATAGTTTTAATCTTATCAAATTTTTTTTTGGATATTAGTTTATTCATAAGGTTGTTGAGTTCTAAAATTATAGAAAAGGGTAGCAATAAATAAGCTAGGAAATTTGGTTTTTTTAAATCCCAAAATTTTGGTTTTTTAAAAATCATGTATTAAATTACAAACCTATTTCTTTATAAGTCTTTTTTAAGATATTTATTCCAACTAACCGTAAATTTCGAATAAATTTTTTAGAATAAGTTTTTTTATTGAGTGTTTTTTCAAGAGTTTTGACTAAATCATTTTGACTATTTACCCTCATAGATAAATTTTTTGTCCTTAGAAATCTAAATATCTCTTTGAAATTCCAAACGTTTGGACCATGCAATACGAGACAACCATATCTAACTGCCTCCAAGGGATTTTGTCCACCATGATTAATAAATGATCCACCAAGAAATACATTAGGAATTATTTTATAAAATGACTTAGTTTTTCCATAAGAATTTACTAAATAAATATCTGTATCTGGAGGTATTTTTTTTTTTGGTTCATGTAAATGAACTTTTAAATTTAGTTTATTAAGTTCTTCCTTAATAAGCTCAGTTCTGTTGATATGTCTAGGAATTATAATTGTTAATAAATTTTTATATTTTCTTTTAAGTTTTAAATGTGCGAGTGCACAAACTTTTTCTTCTGTATTATGTGTGCTTGAAGCACACCATGACTTTCGTGAGTTTATAAATTTTTTTAAATTATAATCTAAATACACAGTATCTTTTTCTGATTGACTAAATTTTAAATTTCCATAAAACTTTATGTTACTAGCTCCTAATTTTTTTAAATATTTTTCAGACTCTTTGCTAGATGAAAGACATAAGTTAAATTTTCCAAACACAGATTTAGCAAAACTTGAAAATATCATCCATTTATCAAATGATTTTTTTGTTATTCTTGCGTTTAAAAGAATTGTAGGAATTTTATTTTTATTAAGAATTTCGATCGTATTTGGCCATATTTCTGAATCTATAAAAAAAGCTTTGGATGGTCTCCAATATCTAATAAATTTTTTTAATATAAAATCTGTGTCAATTGGAAAAAATTGATGAATAGTCTTTTTTAAATTAAATTTTTTTATAATTTTAGATGAGCTAATTGTATTTGATGTGATTAATATTTGATTAATTCTTTTATCTTTTTCAAATTTCTCTAAAAGAGGAATTATACTTTGAATTTCACCCACACTAGCACCATGAAACCATAAAAGAATTCCCTCTGATCTTTTTTTTGTAAAAAAACCATATTTTTCTTTAAATCTTTTTAAGTCTTCCTTTTTTTTTATTAATCTTAAAATTATAATTAGTGGAGAAATTACAAAGATGATATTGATGAGGGTCCTATAAATTAAAATCATTAAGATCGTTTAATTTGTTTTTCGTAAAAATTTAAATAAACATTTGAAGTTTTTAGAAGATCATCGTGCTTACCTTCTCCTACTACTTTACCTTTGTCTATTACGTAAATTTTATCTGCATTTAATATAGTTGATAGTCGATGGGCGATAACAACTGTTGTTCTCCCTTTTGTTAAAAATGATATAGCTTTTTGAATTTTATTCTCAGTTTCAGCATCCAAAGAAGATGTTGCTTCATCTAACAAAATTATAGGACTTTTTTTAAGTATTGCCCTAGCTATTGAAAGTCTTTGCTTCTCTCCTCCTGATAACCGCACTCCATTTTCTCCAATTAAAGTATTAAATTTATTAGGTAATTTTTCTATGAACTCATTTGCAAACGAAAAGTTAGCAGCTGCTTCAACTTCATTTTCGGTGGCATCTAAATTGGCGTAAATTATGTTATTTTTTATAGTATCATCAAATAAAGTGGTATCTTGACTCACTAAAGAAATACCTTTTCTGAGTGAATGAATTGAGGAGTCATAAATTGATTGATTATCGATTTTAATGTCACCATTATTAATGTTATAAAATCTTGGAATTAAATTTAAGATTGTTGTCTTACCTGCACCACTTAAACCGACTAGTGCAGTCATTTTTTTTCCTGGTATATCCAAATTTATAGAATTTAAAACTTTTGTTTTTTCGTTAATATAATTAAAGTGAACATTATCAAAAGTTATACGACCTTCTGATATTACCATGTCTTTAGCATTTAATTTATCTTTAATTTCAGGAGAGCTATCTATAATAGGCAATACAACTTTTGAAGCTGCTAAGCCTTGTTGTATGGCTATGTTTAAAGTAGCGAGTGATCTCACTGGTTGATATGCCAACATCATTGCTGCAAGAAATGAAAAGAAATTACTTACTTCAAGTTCATTATTAGCAACCAGTTTTGCAGAAACATAGATCAGTATTGCTATCATTATACCTGTTAAGAATTCCATTATTGGAGATGCCCTTACAAAAACTATAGCTATTTTTTTTGATGTTTCTTTTAAACTATTTATAAATCTTATAGCTCTTTTATTTTCATATTCTTCTTTTTGAAAAATTTTAGTTAATTTGTGATTTTTAAAAATTTCAATTAAATAAGTATTCAATGTTCCTGCCTTAGTCATTTGCTGATTTACTACTTTGCCTATTCTTTTACCCAGCGTCTTCGCTGCAAAACTAGCTAAAGGAATCATTATGATTGCAATTAAAGAAAGCTTCCAATTTTGATAAAACATTACAGACAACAATCCAATTAAAGTCAAACTATCTTTAAATAAATTTAATATTACAGTACTAATAAGATTTGTTATCATATTTACATCATTTGTGAGATTTGTAACAAATTTTCCAGAGTGTTTATTATCAACTACTTGTGTATCGGCTTTAATAAGAGAAGCAAACATATCTACCTGAACATCTCTTCTTACTTCTTCAGAAACATCTATCATTAAAACTTTTGCAATATACAAGGATGAACCTTTTACAGCAAAAGCCAGAACTATTAATCCAGGTATTACAAAGATTAGTGTTTGCTTCTGTTCTATAAAAAGCTGTTTAATAGCTGGATCTAATAGATACGCTACAGCAGAAGTACTTATAGCTAATAAGACTGTAAAAAAAATTGCAACGATTAATTTTTTTAAATATTTTGAAGTATAATCTTTATAAAGCCTCTTTAAAATTTCAATATCACTCATTTACTATATTTTCTCGACTAGCAGACTTATAAAAATAATTAAGCCAAGCAAGTTATTTGATTTAAAAATTTTTAAACAATTAGATGGGTCTTCAATATCTAATTTTTTTAATTGAAAGAAATACAAGTGCATAATTACTGCTAAAAAAATAACATAACTCAATATATTAACTTCTAATAAATAACCTGTTAAAAATAAACCTATCAAAAAAATTAAGTAACATGAATGTAAGAATATGATTGGTTTTTTTTTAAATTTAATACTAGTTGATTTTAATCCAATTATTTCATCATCTTTTATATCTTGAAACCCGTAAATAGTGTCGTATCCAAGTGTCCAAAATATGGCTGCTATATAAAAAACAATTGGAATAATAGAAATTTCATTTGTCGCTGATGTCCACCCTAGGACTAGACCATAATTAAAAGTTATACCTAAAAAAAGTTGAGGCCAATATGTATATCTCTTCATTAATGGGTAAGTGAAAGCTAAAGGCATTGACCCTAAAGCTAAAATAATAGTAAGATTATTAAAATTTATTAATATTACTAAGGCTAGCAAACATAAAATAAAAGAATAAACAAAACCCAAACTTACAGAAATTTCTCCAGATGCAATTGGTCTATTTTTTGTTCTAGTAACTTTTTTATCAAATTTTCTGTCAGCAATATCATTAATTATACATCCAGCTGATCTCATTAAGACTGCTCCTAAAAAAAATAAAATTAGATAAGATAAATATAATGTTAATCCATTTGAAAAATCAAAACCAATTGTCAATCCCCAAGCGCAAGGCCAAAATAGCAACATATATCCTATTGGTCTTTTTAGTCTTGTTAATTCTATAAAAAGATTTAATTGGTTCATAAATTTTACTTGTAAATAACAAACGCAAGATTGATAATCAAACTGATTCGTATGAATATAGATTATACT
>MDTB01189547.1_pt1 | contig 10037 bp, 11 predicted proteins | sample 811161 | NCBI WGS metagenome assembly MDTB01 (sample SAMN05326650, study PRJNA326480) | marine metagenome | isolation source: seawater | place: Mediterranean Sea | collected 2009
ATGAAAAGTTTAGCCTTAAGAAAAGCTAAAATTAATGCAGTTGGTGTTGTAGGACTTGTTGAAAATATGGTGAGTGGAAATGCCCAAAGACCTGGGGACATTGTAAAATCTTACAGTGGTAAAACAATAGAAATATTAAATACAGATGCCGAAGGTAGATTAGTTTTGGCTGATGCTCTAACTTTTACAGAAAAAAAGTTCAAGCCTAAATTTATGGTCGATTTAGCAACTTTGACAGGTGCTATTATAGTTTCATTGGGATCTGAATATGCAGGACTATTTTCAAATGATGATAAGTTATCAAAACAATTATTGGATGCAGGTGAAAAAGTAGAAGAAAAATTATGGAGAATGCCTTTACATAAAAATTTTGATAAACTTATAAATTCAAAAAATGCAGATATGCAAAATATTAACTATGTTGGTGGTGCTGGATCTACTACTGCTGCACAGTTTTTACAAAGATTTGTTATTAACAAAACACCTTGGGCTCATTTAGATATTGCTGGGATGGCATTTTCAAAATATGGTGGAGCTCTAAATTCAGGTGGAGCAACTAGCTACGGAGTAAGATTATTAAATAAACTAATAGAGGATTACTATGAGTAATTTTGAACAAACTCTTTCAATTATTAAACCTGATGCAGTCGAAAGAAATTTAGATATTGAAATCAAAGAAATGTTTAAAAATAAAGGGTTTTTAATTTTAAAAGAAAAAAAAATCCAAATTGAAAAAAATGAGGCAGAAAAATTTTATAAGGTTCATGAAACAAAACCATTTTATAATGATTTATGTGAGTATTTATCCTCTGGTCCCATTGTTGTAATGATCTTAGAAAAAGAAAATGCAGTTTTAGCAAATAGAGAATTTATGGGAGCAACCAATCCTAAAGATGCAAAAGATGGTACTATTAGAAAGAAATATGGAATTTCCATTGACAAAAATTCTGTTCATGGCTCTGATAGTGTTGAAAATGCAAAAATAGAAATAGACTTTTTTTTTAAAGATTAAAAAATAATTTTCTTAATAGCTTTGAAGTATAAAATATGCTCTTGTTTTAGTACTTTTTTTGCAAGAGACTTAGAAGTATCTTTTTTATTAATCTTAACTTTTTTTTGTAAAATTATTTTACCCGAGTCTAACTTCGAAGATACGTAATGAACAGTACAACCAGAAAATTTTTCTTTGTTTTGAATTGCTCTCTCATGGGTATTTAAACCTTTAAATTTTGGAAGTAAGGAAGGATGTATATTTAAAATTTTACCATTAAATTTTTTGATAAAGTTTTTACGCAATATCTTCATAAAGCCGGCAAGGCAAATCAATTTAATATTGTTTTTTTTTAAATAATTTAAGAGTTTATTTTCAGTAATTTGTTTGTTTTCAAATTGATAAATTTTTATTTTTAATTTAAATTTTTTTGCATAAATCAATCCTTTTGCATTCTTATTATCAGACACAACTAAGCACACAGTAATAGGAGATCCTTTTGACAGTGAAAGTTTATAAAGTCTTTTAAAATTACTTCCATTACCAGAAATAAAGATAGCAGTTTTAATCTTATTTAAACCAATTAACTTTATCATTTAGTTTTACTTTATTTGAACCAGAAATTATTTTTCCTATCACATATGGTTTGTAGTCTTTTGTAAAATATTTAGATATTTTTTGTAAATTTTTTGGACTTACTATTAAACAAAATCCTACTCCACAATTAAAAGTTTGAATCATTTCTTTATCTTCAATATTATTATTTTTAAGCCATTTATAAATACCTAAAGGTCTAAATTTATCTAAATAAATATCAGCACAAAGTTTATCAGGAATTATTCTTTTTATATTATCTGCTATACCTCCTCCTGTAATATTTGCACAACCAGTAATCAAATTTTTATTGATCAAGTTTAACACTTCATTAGTATAAATCTTAGTGGGTTTTAATAATTGCTTCTTTAAAAAATTATTCTTTTTAATATTTATTTTTTTCTTTTTTATTAAATCTCTAACTAATGAATATCCATTTGAATGTAAACCATTAGAAGGAATGGCCAAAATAAAATCATTCTTTTTTATTCTTTTTTTATTTAAAATATTTTTTTCATCTACAATTCCTACCGCGAATCCAGCAATATCGAATTTACCTTTTTCATAAGTACCAGGCATTTCTGCTGTTTCACCTCCTACTAAATCACAATTAGATATCTCACATCCTTTTATGATACCTTTTATAATAGATTTTAATTTTTTTAAATTAATCTTGTTAATTGAAATGTAATCAAGAAAAAAAAGAGGTTTTGCACCTTGAACTATTAGATCATTTACACTCATTGCAACAAGATCTATTCCGATAGTGTCATACTTGTTCAACAAGTTTGCAATTTCAATTTTAGTTCCAACTCCATCTGTACAAGCAACTATTTTTGGTTTTTTAATATTATTTGGAATACTATTAATAGATCCAAAGCCCCCGATATTACCAAATTTTTTTTTATTTCTTTTTTTTGTTGAGATTTTAGTTATAAATTTTACAAAGCTATCTGCAGCTTTAATATTCACACCACTTTTTTTATATGTAAATATGTTTTTATTCATTAATATATAGTATGGAAACTAATTATAAAATTATTCATTCAAAAATCTTATATATTTTTTTTATATTTCTATCTCTATTTATATTTTTTTTTTCCACAGCTAAATCAAAGGCAAAATCTTTTGAAATTAATAACATAGATATATCAACACCATTTGAGATAAATTTTAATAAAAATGAGGTAATAGATAATGGTTTTAAAAAAGCTTTTTATCAATTAATTTCATTAACAGTCAGTTCTTCAGATCAAATAAAAACAAAAGATATAAAATTGAATGAAATTAAAGCAATGATTGAGTCATTCTCAATAAAAGAGGAGAAATTCATCGATGAAATATATTATGTTAATTTGGGAGTGACATTTAATAGAAAAAAAATTTTTGATTATTTAGAAAAAAAAAATATTTTTCCATCAATACCATTAAAGAAAAAACTTTTATTTATTCCAATAATCATTGATGAAAATAAAAATGATTTATTGATATATAGTGGAAACAAAATTTATGATGAATGGAATAATCATAAACAAAAATTTCATTTGATAGAATATATTTTACCAACAGAAGATCTAGAAGATTATAATTTAATTAAAAATAAGTTCGATTTAATCGAACAATATGACTTCAAAGAAATAACTGATAAATATTATCTTAGAGACTCGATAATAGTTTTAATTTTTAAGAATGAAAAAGAATTAAGAATCTTGTCTAGAATAACAGTTAATGAGAATGTTGTTCTAAAAAATCTATCATATAAGATTATTAATTTTAATGACAACAAACAAATTGAAAATATAATCAATTATTTAAAAATAATTTATGAAGATTATTGGAAAAATTTTAATCAGATAAATACATCAATAAAATTACCTTTAAAAGTTAAAATAAGTAATAGTGATAATTCCAAGATTTTAGAATTTGAGGACACATTGAATAAGATAGATTCAATTAATGATTTTTATATATTAAAATTTGATAAAGATTTTACTTTTTATCAAATCATTTTTAATGGAACATCTGATGTTTTTTTAAAAAATATGTACGAAAAAAATTATAAATTTAATACTCAAAATAAAATATGGATCCTAAAATGAAAGATCTTAATCAGCAAATAATCAAATTTGATTTTGAAAAAAATTTTGATGATGATGATTTTTATGTTTCAAAAAGCAATAAACATATTTTTGATTTATTTGATAAATGGCCTAAATGGGATAAAAATTTTTTAAATATTTGTGGTGAAAAATTCTCTGGAAAAAGTCATCTTACAGACATTTTTTTAAAGAAATTTAAAGGAGTCAAGTTTGAAGCAAATTTATTAAATAATGATAATTTAAGAGAGGTAAAAATTTATCAAAATGTTGTATTAGAGAATTTAAGTTTAAATATTGATGAAAAGTTAATTTACACACTTTTTAATATCATAGATCAGGAAAACAAATATTTAATTGTAACCTCTGAAAAATCAATTGTGGATATAAAATTCAAACTAAATGATTTAAAATCTAGATGTAAAAATTTTATATTACAAAATATTGAAAAACCAGATGATGAATTAATGTTTGCATTAATAGTAAAAAATTTGTCTGATCGTCAAGTTTCAATTGAAAAAAACTTAATTAATTACATAATTAAAAGAGTTGACAGATCATATGGCAAAATATTTGATTTCATATATAAGATCGACGAAATAAGTTTGAAAAGAAAAAAATCAATTGATTTTAAAATTATTAAAGAAGTTTTAGGGGAGTAAGTGAATAAATATAGAAGTCATAACTGCAATGAGTTAAGAACAAAAGATGTTGGAAATAAAGTATTTCTATCTGGTTGGATTAATAAAAAACGTGATCATGGAAACCTGTTATTTATAGATTTGAGAGATAATTATGGAATAACTCAGTGTATAATAAATAAAGATAACTCAAACTTTTCCTTATTAGAAAAAACTCAACTTGAAACTGTTATAAAGGTTGATGGCAAAGTAATAAATAGATCAAAAGAAACAATTAACAAAGATATTGATACTGGAGAAATTGAGCTTGTCATAGAAAATTTTAAAGTTTTAGGAGAGTGTAATGAATTACCCATGCCCGTTTTCAGTGATCAAGAATACGCTGAAGAAATTAGATTAAAGTATAGATTTCTTGACTTAAGAAGAAAAAAAATTCATGAAAATATTATTTTAAGATCAAAGGTAATTTCATTTATTAGAAATGAAATGTTTAAATCAGGTTTTTTAGAATTTCAAACCCCTATACTTACTTCTTCAAGTCCAGAAGGTGCAAGAGATTTTCTTGTACCTAGCAGACTTAACCCAGGGAAATTTTATGCACTTCCTCAAGCACCTCAACAATTTAAACAATTAATTATGGTTTCAGGTTTTGATAAATATTTTCAAATCGCTCCATGTTTTAGAGATGAGGATGCAAGAGCAGATAGAAGTCCAGGAGAATTTTACCAACTAGATTTAGAAATGTCATTTGTAGAACAAGAGGACGTTTTTAATGTTGTTGAAAAATTATTAGTAAATACATTTAAAAAATTTTCAGAAAAAAAACTGATGTTTGATAAGTTCCCAAGAATCTCATATGGAGAATCTTTACTTAAATATGGAAGTGATAAACCTGATTTAAGAAATCCTTTAATTATAAACGATATTACTGAAATTTTTTTAAGAGAAGATGTTTCTTTTGAAATATTTAAAAAGCTGGTAAAAGCTGGATCAAAAGTAAGATGTATCGTTACAAAAAATACCAAAGATAAACCTAGGAGTTTTTTTGATAAAATTGATAAGTGGGCAAAAGATCAAGGAGCCTCTGGTTTAGCTTATTTTACTATAGAAAAAGATAAAAAGATCTCTGCGAACGGCCCTGTAGGTAAATTTTTTACAAATGAGGCTTTAGAAGAAATAATGAAAAAAACTCAAGCTAAAGTTGGGGATAGTATTTTTTTAGCCTGCGCAAAAGTAAAAGAATTAGAAAAAATTACTTCCTTAGCAAGAGATAAGATAGCAAAAGAACTTGATCTTATTGATGAAAATATTTTTGCATTTTGTTGGGTCATTGATTATCCAATGTTTGAAAGGGATGAGCAAACTAGTAAAATAAAGTTTAGTCATAATCCATTTTCTATGCCTCAGGGAGAGGCTGATAAAATTAATTTTGAAAAACCTTTAGATATACTTGCTTATCAGTATGATATTGTTTGTAACGGTATAGAGTTATCTTCTGGAGCTATTAGAAATCATGTTCCAGAATTAATGTACAAACTTTTCTCTATTGCTGGATATGATAAACAACAAGTTGATAAAAAATTTAGTGGAATGATAAATGCTTTAAGTTATGGCGCACCCCCTCACGGTGGAATTGCTCCAGGTATTGACAGAATAGTTATGCTTTTAGCAAATGAAAAAAATATCAGAGAAGTTACTATGTTTCCAATGAACCAAAATGCACAGGATTTAATGATGAGTGCTCCATCAGAAATAGATGAGAATCAACTAAAAGAATTAAGTTTATCTTTAAAATTAAAAAAGTAGTTTATTTTTTTCCTTTAAGATTTATTTTTATATCCGATAAATCTACTAAATTTTTTTTATAGTTATTCCTCACAAAACCTTTGCTGGTTATATCCTTTACTATTTTTAATAATTGATTTTGATCATCAGAATTTTGCTCATTTAAACTTTGATTATCAGAAATTCCAATAGATGGCGTATGTGCAAGATCTTCTCTATTTTGATAAGAAATAGCCAATTCTCTAAATATATAATCTAGAATGGACGAGGCACTAATAATTCTATCATTACCATAAACTTTACCAGAGGGTTCAAATTTTGTTCCTACAAATGCACTAATATACTCATCTAAAGGCACACCATACTGCAGACCTAAAGATACTGCTATTGCAAAATTATTCATTAAAGCTTTTACTAACTCTCCCTCTTTGCTTGTATCAATAAATATTTCTCCAATTTTTCCATCTTCATATTCCCCCGTGTGAAGATAAACTTTATGATCTCCAATTGTTACTTTTTGAATATAACCCTTTCTTCTATCCGGCATGCTAAACCTTTTTCCATTATTATCCGAATTAGAACTTTTAGATTTGATAATATTTTCTAAATTATTAGCTGTTGACTGTTTTTTGTCAGTAACAATATCTATTTTTTTATTATCTTTAACCTGATTATTTTTTGGATCAAGATTTTTAGTTTTTCTGTTATCTAATTTAACATCTAGAACTTCAAATTTTCCATCGTCTCTCTTTTCAAGATTTTTCAACTCTACTTCATTAACTTCGTCCAAATAATGATTAACTTTAAAAGTACAAGTATAATAAGTTTCAACTAAGTATTTTGCCATTTGACCCCAATTTTAAAAAATTAATTTGAATAATGATTCAAATTATTTATATACAAATTCAAATTTTAGTCTAATTTAATTTATACAATTTTAAATTGAACTTAATTATTTTTTTATGTTGACACTCTTAAGAAAAATTTTCACTTGGTGGAATCAAGATACATTTGGAACAAGAATTAAAACTATATTATACGGAAAATTTGTTGGTAAAGATTCTTTTGGTAACAAATACTATCAAAGCAGAAATGGAAAAAGATGGGTCATTTATTTTGGTGAAATTGACGCATCAAAAATTCCAGTTGAGTGGTATTCCTGGATTCATTTTACTCCAAATAAAATAGAAAAAAAACATGATTTAGAAAAGTATAATTGGCAAAAGCCTCATCAACCAAATTTAACAGGCACAGAATCTGCTTATTACCCAAATAAAAATAAAAATGCACTCAAAAAAAAATATAAAAGCTGGAAAGAATAATAATATATTTATTTTAGCTTTGTTTTCTTTCTTTTTGGTTTTTTCTAACTTAAATTCTGAAGATAATTTAGAAGGAAGTCAAACTCATATAAAAGTACTAGATAAAATAAGTTCAAAAAATACACTTATAAAACTTAAAAATAATGAGGAAATTAGATATAAAGATTTATCAATTAAAAGTATTAAATGTAAAAATTCAAAGTTTGATGATAATCCAGAAATTACTGCTTATATTCAAGTCAGAGATTTAACTAATAAAAACAAAAATGATGTTTTTGTCTTTAATGGTTGGATGTTTTCATCTAGTCCTTCAATAGCACCATTTGATCATCCAGTTTATGATATATGGTTGAGTGGCTGTTTTTAAACTATCTTTTCTTTATCAAGCCAACTTACATTAAAATCTGAGTTGATAAATTTCTTATGATTTAATAACTTTTTGTGTAAAGGAATTGTTGTGGTAATACCCTCTATAACAAATTCATCTAAAGATCTATTCATTCTTTGAATGGCTTCAACTCTATTTCTTCCATGACAAATTAGTTTACATACCATGCTGTCATAATATGGGGTAACTTTGTATCCTTGGAATATAGCTCCATCCACCCTTGTTCTAAATCCTGATGGTTGATGGCACATACCAATAGTTCCAGGTGAAGGTTGAAAATTTTTGCTTGGATCTTCTGCATTTATTCTACATTCAATAGCATGTCCTCTGGGCTTAATATCAGATTGATTTAGTGCAGTTTCTCCTGAAAAGGCAATCCAAATTTGTTCTTTTATAATATCAATTCCTGTTACCATTTCTGTTACAGGATGTTCTACCTGAACTCTGGTATTCATTTCAAGAAAGTAAAATTTTCCATCTTCATAAATAAATTCTACTGTTCCTGCTCCCTCATAACCTATTTTACTAACCATATTTATAGTTTTTTCAAAAAGATCTTTTCTAATTTCGTCATTTAAAATAGGACTAGGTGTTTCTTCGATTAGTTTTTGATGTCTTCTTTGAACTGAACAATCTCTTTCATGTAAATGAACAGTCCTATTTTTTCCTGATAAAATTTGAACTTCTATATGTCTAGGGTTTTGAAAAAATTTTTCTATATAAACTTCGTCATTTCCAAAATATTTCATTGCTTCAGATTTAGCTGTTAAAAAAAGTGTTTCAAATTCATCCTCTTTACGTACAATTTTCATTCCTTTTCCACCACCTCCACCAGAAGCTTTAATTAAAACAGGAAATCCAATTTTTTTACATAATTCTTTTGCTTGAGAAATGTCTTTTACTCCACCTTCTGAACCTTCAATTACAGGTAAACCATTTTCCCTAGCAATTTTTTTGGCTTGAATTTTGTCTCCCATCATTTCTATGAGTTTAGAAGAGGCTCCAATAAATTTTATATTATTCTCTTCCAATACTTTTGCAAAATTGGCATTTTCTGAAAGAAATCCATAGCCAGGATGAACTGCTTCTGAGTCTGTAAGCTCTACTGCAGACATTATAGCGGGTATATTTAAGTAACTATTTGCTGGCTGATGAGAACCAATACAAACACTCTCGTCAGCTAATTTTACATGCATACTATCTCTATCTACATCTGAATGAACTGCTACTGTAGAAATTCCCCACTCTTTACAAGCTCTAATTACTCTTACTGCAATTTCACCACGGTTTGCAATTAAGATCTTTTTAAACATTATTCTAAAATGATTATTGTTTGTCCAAATTCAACTGGCTGACCATCTTCAACGCAAATTTGTTTAACAATTCCATCTGAGGATGAAGGAACATGATTCATGGTTTTCATAGCTTCAACTATCATCACAGTATCACCTTTTTTTATTTTTTTTCCAATTTCAATAAATTTTTTTGCTCCAGGCTCAGGTGCATGATAAGCTGTACCGATTATTGGTGACGTTACTTCAATTCCAGATTTTATTTTAGCAACCTTTTTTTGAGACTCTATTTTTTCATCAATAGTTTTTTCTAAACGGGAAGACTCATTATTAATTGAAATATTATTTTTAGAAACTTTTATTTTTGTATCTTTATCAGTATATTCTAATTCTGTAAGATTAAACTCTTTTAAGTAATCGCTTAATTCTTTAATTATTTTTTTATCAATTTTCATTTTGTAAGTAGTTTTTGCATTGCAATTATGGCTAAAATATAACCATCGCCACCTAATCCAAAGATACCACCAGTAACAACATCGCTTATTAATGATTTATGTCTAAATTCTTCCCTTTTATATATATTTGAAATATGTAGTTCAATTATAGGTTTTTTAAAAATACTCAGAGCATCTCTTATTGCCACTGAAGTATGAGTGAAGGCAGCAGCATTAATTATTATTCCATCGAATTTTTTAATTGAATCTTGAATTATATTAACTAATTCACCCTCAACATTTGACTGTGTAAACTCTAAATTTAAACCTAAATCTTTAGATTTTTTTAGACAAATTTCTTTTAATTCATTGAAATTAATAGATCCATATTGTGATTGTTCTCTTTCACCTAATAGATTAAGATTTGGACCGTTAATAATAATAATTTTGTTAGTCATCCATCTCTTATATACGATGAAAAAAATAAAAAAAAT
>MDTB01013736.1_pt1 | contig 10036 bp, 5 predicted proteins | sample 811161 | NCBI WGS metagenome assembly MDTB01 (sample SAMN05326650, study PRJNA326480) | marine metagenome | isolation source: seawater | place: Mediterranean Sea | collected 2009
GGGTTTAAACCCACTGACTCTAAAACGACCATCATCAATATTAAACCAGCACTAGGAATTGCAGCGGCACCTATAGATGCTAAAGTAGCAGTTCCAACAATTATAAGCTGTTGAGCTATACTTAAATCAATCATATGAAATTGAGCTAAAGCAACAACGGCTATTCCCTGATATAAACTTGTTCCGTCCATGTTGACAGTTGCACCAATAGGAAGAACAAAACTAGTTGTAGATTTTGAAACTTTTAAATTATTTTCTAAACATCCCATAGTAACAGGTAATGTTGCCACTGAAGAACTTGTACTAAATGCTGTAATTTGGGCATTTTTCACACCTTTAAGAAATTTCCCAAAGCCTAAACCAGTTAATAGCTTAACAAGAGTTGGGTAAACAACAAAAGCCATGGTAATTAACCCTGCTACAACAACAGATCCATACCAAAGATAAAACTTCATCAACTCAGCAAATTTATCTGGATCACTACCTGCAGCTTTAACAATTTGACCAGCCATTAATGCAAAAACAAAAAACGGCATGGCTTTCATAATTACCATTACCATTTTTACAAAAACCTCATTCAAACCTTCTACCAAGTCCATAACAGGCTTAGCTTTATCTTTAGAAATCATAGATAATACTGCACCAAATAAAATTCCAAAAAAGATTATTTGTAACATTTTACTATCAGTTAATGATCTAAAAATATTTGAAGAAAATACATCTTCCAAGGCACTTAAAGGACCCTTAGATTTTTCTTTAGCCCTCTTATTTACTTTATCGGCAACCCAGCCTGTCATTTCCTCTCCCTTGAGACGTGCCCTAACTTCTAATATTTGATTTGCAAAATTAGGGTCGGATAAATAATTAATCTCATCCACTCTTTCTACATGAGGATTTTCAGATAACCAAATTTCATATTCAATTCTTTTTTCTGTTCTTATTTCTAAAGATTGGTTTTCTCCAGGTTTAACAAGATTTACATAAACCAAACCTAGAGAAACAGCAAAAAGAGTTGTTACTAAATATAAACCGAGAGTTTTGATACCCATTCTTCCTAATTGGGTAATGTCTTTTAGAGAAATAATGCCTGAGATAATCGAAAATAAAACCAAAGGAACTGCTATCATTTTCAACAAATTAATAAATATGTTTCCAAAAGGATTAATATAGTCTAAAGTAAAAGCAATCCAACCATTAGCCACTGCGAACCAAGCATAAATAACTCCTAATACTAGTCCAATAATCACCTGCCAATGGAGTGCTAATTTTTTACTTTTTTCTTTCATAATTTAACGGCTCTATTTCTTAATAAATGATCTATTAAAACTATTGCAGCCATTGCTTCTACAATTGGCACAGCCCTAGGTACAACACATGGATCATGTCTGCCATTCACCTTTAATTCAATATTTTCTTTTTTCTTATTAATACTTTTCTGAGGAGATAAAATTGTAGCCACAGGTTTAAAAGCTACTTTAAAATAAATTGGTTGACCGTTAGATATACCACCCTGGATTCCTCCCGAATTATTAGTAACAGTTGACACTTTTCCAGATTTATTCTCAAAAACATCATTATGTTGTGAACCTAACATTTTAGAGCCTTCAAAACCTGAACCATATTCAAATCCTTTAACTGCATTAATTGAAAGCATCGCCTTGGATAAATCAGCATGTAATTTATCAAAGACTGGATCACCCAAGCCTGCAGAAACTCCATTTATAACACAAAAAATTTGACCACCTACAGAATCACCTTTTGATTTTACTTGAGTGATTAAATCGATCATTTTTTCAGCAGCTTCTTCATCAGGGCATCTAACAATATTTAAAGAAGCCTTTGCCCTTATTGTGTCTATATCATGGATTTTATTACTTATTTCAAGTTGACCAACTGAACACACGTAAGCGGCTAAATCAATATTATAATGGCCAAGTAATTGTTTAGCAATAGCACCAGCTACAACTCTTGTTGCAGTTTCTCTAGCAGATGATCTGCCACCTCCTTTATAATCTCTTATACCATACTTTTCATCAAAAGTATAATCGGCATGAGAAGGTCGATAGACATCCTTAATATTACTGTAATCTTTACTCTTGGCATTTTTATTTGGAATTAAAAATCCAATTGGTGAGCCAGTAGTTATCCCTTCAAAAATACCTGAAACTATTTGGACTTGATCAGATTCATTTCTAGATGTTGTCACCTTACTTTGCCCAGGTCGTCTTCTGTCTAGATCACTTTGAATAGCTTCAATATTCAATTTTAATCCAGACGGACAACCCTCAATAACTCCTCCAATCATGGAACCATGCGACTCTCCAAAAGTGGTTAATTTAAATAATTTACCTATCGAACTTCCCATAGTAAAACAAATATACAGATGAAAATAACCTAATTATTTTAAAGTAGGCAATTGATTAATAAATGTATTAATAACATTGGCGTCTTTATAGTTCAAAACATTAAAATAAAAACACATCCAAAATTGACTATCATCATCAACCTCTTCATAAAAGGAAAAATTTCCATTCATTAAAAAAACCGGATGATTCATTATTGCTGATTTTATTTTTTTTCCATCTTCAGCTTTATTTATTTTAATTTTTCTTGAAACCCTAAATAAATCCCCAGAAAATATTTCAAAGGAGCCCGTGAAAACTTCTTTGAATTTAATTTTTAATCGCTCTCCTTTATTAGTAAGAATTTCAAAGTAAGAGGAGGAGTAATTAACTAATTTACCTTCTTTATCATTAACTATGATATTTTTATCACCCAAATAACCATACTGAAAAGCTAAAATAATTCCAAGAAAAAAGTTTCTCAAAAAATCCCACATTAATAAAGTCAAAATAAAAACTACTGATCCAACAATGAAATAATTATCATTTAAAGCATGAGCAACTTTTAGCATTACAAAAACAATCCAAATGAAGTAAACTAAAACATTAAAAAAATAAAGAGATTTCTTGTAGAGTAGCTTTCCCTTTAAACTTAGGGTTAATGATCTTCTTAATAAAACGATTATTAACAATAATATACAAAGCTGTAATAGTGTATTAAATATATATGGAAGAACAGTCATTAAGCAATATAATTATTTATCAAAAAATATTTTTTCAAATAAGGAGTGATGAAAAAGTTAAGTTCCATTGAATTACCATTTAAAATAATTAGTTTTTCAGACTTTAAAAAAGATAATGTCTCATTAAGTTTATTGATATTTAAAAATGAAAAATATGCTTCTATGTGGTCAATATTGATTCTTTTATGCCAATAAAAATTAAGTAACACAGTAATTTCTAAGTCAGATAAAACGGATGGAAATACCAATTCATAATTTGGATTAATTTCACATTGATCGTTATTAATCTGAATGGATGACAACCAAAAAGAATTAAACCAACCAATATTTCCAGAAATCAACTTATTTATTTTTTTGAAATTTACTTTATTAGAGCTTGAGTAAATAAATTGATCTGACATTTTACTTTTTTGATCAGTAATCTCCAATAACTGTTTACTTGAAAAATAAGTTGTATTTATTAACTTCATAATACAATTATTTAATTCAGTATTACTTAAAAGGTGTTCAATTAAAAGCTGATTCACTTCTATAATAAAAGTTAAATTTTTATACTTCTTAAATAGCTTAATCCAAGATTCAACAGAGTAATAGCCATCTTTATTCTTCCTCCACCACAATTCAAAATCAAGAATTAAAACCAATGAACCATCTTTCATACTATTAAAATCTACAGACCTTGAACTTGATGCATTAATTTGATGAATCAGTGGTTTAATTCTTTTCTCTACTGGCTTTAATGTAAAATCTAAAGGGGGATCAACAGAAAAGCAATCTTTGTCTTTACAAGTATCTAAAAACTGATTAATTAAGTATGACTTTCCTGACTGTGGATCTCCAGTTACTATAATTACATTTTTATTTTTTAAAATTGGTTTTTCAATTGATTGTTTCAAAGAAATCAATTGACTACTTATAAAAGAACTAAAAAAGGCGTTTGGTTGAATTTTATAATTGAACAATTGTAAATACAACTGAGAGATATTTCTCTCAATTAATGGATTCATACTAGATTGATTTATAAAATTCCTTATTTCAATGACTTTATCAAGTTTTAAATTTTGAGAAATGGTATTTTCTTCTGGTGTAATAAATTTGATCAGTTTTAAAAAACTATCAGAAAGGGTATACTGCAAATTATACAATTTAGCAATAAATCCACTTTTTTCTTGTTTGAGAGGCTCAACAACTCTTTTAGAATTACTTTCTAATAAAAATTGCTCATCAAGTAGCTTATTACTGTAAGTTCTCAAATCATTAATCTCAACTAATAATCTTTCTTTATAATTTGAAATATTATTATTTAAGTCATGAATTTTTATCTTTAACTTTTCCCTAACCTCTTTTACTAAGTCATTATCCTTTTGATTATCAATAGTGAAGCCAAGTAGTTTAATAGTACTTATAAGATCTTCAATATCTTTTCTTATGCAATCTCTATTGGTATTAATAAGGAATTTAACTTTTGTATTTAAACCTTGATAATAAATTGATTTTAATGTGGCTTGCAAGTAATATTCTTTTTCCAAAACATCATCTTGCTTGTTAGAGAAGTCATTTATTATTTCTGGATAATAAACATCTAATTCAATTGGAAATTGTTCGATTTCTAAGTCAATCAAATCTGATAAATCAAACTTGTCTAAATCTTTTATTGATTTACTCAAAGATCTTTCAAGATTATAAGACAATTTATTAAAATCTGTTTTTTTGAGATTTATTTCTTTATTAATTTGAGAAATATTATGAGAGAAATAATCAAATGTATTATGGTGAATTAAATTCTCTAAAGCATCTAATTCTTCTAGAACTTTCGCCCTTATTAGCGAAGAAGTACAGCTCATTACCTTGTGATTATGGAATATCATACTATTTTTTGAAGCTGAATAACCAAACTCTTCGATAAATTGCCACTTTTTTCTATAAATCTTAGGATCAAATTCCTCCTCTCTTTCGCTATTAAGTCTTTTAACATTATTATTAACTATATCTACCACTAATCCATTAAGTAGTTTAGCAATCAATTCATCTAATTCTATTTTGAATTTATTTAAAAAATCGTCCCTTAATTTGGCAATAGAAGGTTGTAATGACTTTAATGTTGTTTGATTAATAAATGATTTGTACTCATGAAATAGTTTTAACTGAACTTCACCAAATAATTTTAAGGTTTGATAAAACTGTTCTGTGAAATTATTTTTTAGACGAAAATCTAAAAGTTTAAACACATTTATTTTTTCTTCTATTGATGAATTTTTTATTGAAAGTCTATTGTTTCTTTTATCAAAAATTTTAGTCTTTGATATTTCACTGAATGCCTCATTTTTTAAAAAATTAGATGTATAAACAAAATTATAACTTGAATCATTAGAAGAAATGAAATCATTTATTGACGAAAAATAATCCTCTATATTATTATTGAAATTATTTTCTAAATCTTCACATATTAAGTGAAGTTCTTGAGTATTATAAAGATTGTTAACTAATTCATCTTTTAAACTTGTATTATCATAAGTTTTGTTATAAAAATTTAAAAGTGATGAAATACTATTTTTAAAGTCTCTACAAAGAGTTTCATTAAATGACATTAATTCCTTCTGCCATTTTAAGTTATTAGAATCAAATTTTAAATCAAATGTTTTAATTAAATCAGGAGATGATTTTCCATCAACTATAATTTGGGCTTCATCTGGGACAATTGTTTTAGATACTGATTCCTTAACTTGTAATAATTTAAAATTTGAAGAAGCCTCAATAAATAAAGCAGATCCAACATCATAAAACAATTCATTAGAAGCTTTTATAAAATTTTTCTCTTTACCGTTTATCAAGCTAGGAAGATTCATTAAAATTAAATCTGAGGAATAACTTCTTGATTTAATTAGGTCATTTATCGATTTTTTCTCAATTACGTTATTAATTACTTTAACGTTTGCTCTTATTCTTTTTTTATCTAAAATAAATGCTATTTCTTCATTTAAAACATTTGATGAAACGTCTTGATTATTAACATAATTAATATTCAACTCTGCATTTTTCCACATGGTAGAAGACTTCAAAAACTTCACTAATTGAAGGCCTAATTCATTTTCTTTATTTATTTCAGACCACCAAATTGATATTTCAGAATAACTTCCAAATCCTCTTTTAGAATCGTAATCCAAATAAAGAATATTATAATCCAACTCTTTTAGCTTTTGAGTCATCTGGCCAAAATAAATGGGATCTTTGGTATTTCTTGCCCAACCCATGAGAACTGTATTTGGATCTATTCCAGAAAAACCATAGGTATTGGCAATTGTTTCTATTCCTTTAAAAATATTTTTACAGTATAATCGTCTATGAAAAATTGAATCATCTTTAATTTGATTATCTTTTACTACCTGATGGGGTTTCGGAAATAATGCATCTGAATCCTTTGCTTCAATCAAATCAAAATTTGAAACCATTCCTCCCCTTCCACTAATTGACTTACCAAATTCTATTAAATGGGGTCTATTTTTTGTACCACCACTAAACAAAAGAATATTAGGTTGCCAGTTTCTGCGGTGAACAGCTTTTTTTTGAAGATTTTTCAAACCAGTTTTAACAATAGATGTCCATACTCCAAACCAAACATCTCCTGTTCCCAAAACCAAATCTTTCTTTGATAACCAAAACCAAATTAGAAGCATAATTAATATGGCAAATAATGTTGCTGCCAAGTTTAACTGAATCATTAAAAAGAATGTAGCTACTGCACCTAAAAGAGAAATCCAAATAGGAATTTTAAATTTAGGTCTAAAATCAGGACTAGACCATTGTTCTAAAAAACATGAGATGTTAATAAATAAATAAGCAGCCATGTAAAACATTGCTACCAACTCTGCGATAACATTAAGTTCTCCAATGAGAATTCCAAGTTCTGCAATAAAAAAGGTTAAGATTAGCGCATTTCTAGGTTCATTATTAAGACCATAACCCTTTGAAAAAACCTTAGGGGTAATCTTATCGATGGACATGGCTTGTAAAATTCTTGGACCCCCCAAGATACCCCCAAGAGCAGACGATAAAGTCGCACCCCAAACTCCACCTAAAACGAGAACTGAAACTGCTCCAAACTCAATAAGAACGTTATTATTTGTCTTTAATATCTCTGCATCAATATTGTAAAAAATAAATATTGCCAGAATAATATATACAATAAGCCCAATGGTTATTGACAACATGGTTCCCCATGGAATGGATAATCTGGGATTTTTTAAATCTCCACTCATAGCTACTCCGGCAGTAAATCCAGTTACAGCTGGAAAAAAAATTCCAAACAATACAGAAAAACTTGGTGCCTCAATGACATCTGTCCCTACTTTTAATCCCTCTGATGAACCCAAGAATACAGAAAATAAAGAAAGTACAATTAAACCCAAAATGACATATTGAATTTTTAATGCAAAGCTGGTACTTACATAAGCAATTATCATTACTAAACACAGTGCAATAGTTCCAAATATTCTTAATTTATTGATTGAAATATCTCCTAATCCAAAACTTTCATCAAGAACAGGTATTAAACTTTCTGCAAAACCAATCAGATATAGTGAGATACTAAAGGCAGTAGCAATAAAAATAGTTAAACCAATAGCGCCTCCTATAGGTAAACCAAGGCTTCTAGTAAGCATGTAATATATCCCACCTTTTTCAATTTTTTTATCAGTAGCAATTGAGGAAACACTTAATCCAGTGGTAATTGAAATTAAATGGGCAAAAACTATAATGATCAAAACCTGAAAAATCCCGGATGAATTACCTACAACGCTTCCTAAACGCATATACATAATTACCCCAAGAATGGTGAGTAAAGACGGAGTCAAAACACCACTGAATGTTCCAAATTTCTTTTGTGCTGCCATTAAATCTCTATGATATAATTAATAAATATGCTAAAAGGAATTAATATTTTTGTCAATATTTGAAATAAATATGTTTAATAATATAAAAGTACTAGAGCTTTCGAGTGTATTAGCAGGTCCAGCAGTAGGAATGTTTTTTGCAGAGCTGGGAGCAAGAGTTCTCAAAATAGAAAATAAAATTTCAAATGGAGATATTACTAGAAACTGGAGAGTAACTGGTGAGGATCCGACTGCAGTTTCTGCATATTTCAGCTCTGTTAACTATAATAAAAAGTACCTTCTAATGGATTTTACAAATCCGGATCAAAAAAAGAATTAAAGAATTTGATCAAAAATTCTGATATTATTATAACGAACTTTAAAGATGGAGACGCAAATAAATTTGGTTTGGCTTTTGAAGATTGTAAAAAATTAAATCCAAAAATAATCTATGCCCATATTGGAGGTTTTTTTTCATCACCAAAAAGAGTAGCATTCGATGTTGTTCTTCAGGCAGAAACAGGATACATAAGCATGACTGGAAGTGAAAATAATTATGCCAAGATGCCTGTAGCGATGATTGATGTACTTGCAGCACATCAAATAAAAGAAGGAATTCTAATCGCCATGTTAAAGCAAAAAAATAATGGATTGGCTTATAAGGTAAGTACTACTCTTGAGGAATCAGCCTTGGCTTCTTTAATGAATCAATCTACAAATTATTTGATGGCTGGTCATGAATCTTATCCAATAGGCACATTACATCCTAATATTGCTCCATATGGTGATATTATTAATACAAAAGATGGAGAAAAAATCATACTTGCTATTGGAACTGATAAACAATTCCAAAATTTTTGTGAAACTGTAAATATTGATACAAAAACAAAAAACCATTTCAAAACCAATCAAGAAAGATTAGAAAAAAGAAAAGAAATGATGGAAATTATCAATAAAAGCACTATTAAATTGAGTTCTAAAAAACTGCTTTATTCTTTTGAAGAAAATTGTATTCCTTATGGAAAAATCAAAAAACTAGCAGAAGTTTTAAACTCGCCATTGGCAAAAAAAATGGTTTTGGAAGAAAAAATAGAAAATCAAAAAACTAAAAGAATAAAAACTGTGGCTTTTAAATTATCCAACTGATTTATATTTTTTTAATCTCTTATTCAAAACTTTAATTAGCTTTTCGCCTTCTTTATTAGAAATTTGTGCACCAAAATTAACAGATTTATTATTTGTTTTTAATATTACCGTTCCTTGACCAAGAACCCAAAAAGAATCATTAAAAACCTTAGCAAAGGATTTTTCATCTAGCTTTTCTAAATCAAAAGAAATGATGTTATTGAAAAGGAATGTTTGCGCTTTTCCATATCCCCATAATGATCTCTTTAATGAAAGAATATCCTCATCCATTTTTATAAATTCCATACCAAATTTTCTCCATAAAATAGACCTTATAATTTTATAAAAAAAGTAACCCCAAAAAACTAAAAAAGTTAAAAAATAGGTGCCTTGTCCTTTTAATTCTTCGGTGAAGAATAACATATAAATAATAACTGCACCACACATGGCCCAAGCAAATGCCCAAATGAACATCAAATTAAACTTCCAATACTCTGTTTTTCCGCTAATAATTAATGTAAAGTGAGTAGCATGATCCTCATAAGAAATTCTATTTCCAATCCATTCCATTAGTGTAAAATTATCACTTTACAGCTCAAATAAATAAATGATGAAACTTTATTTCAGAAAATATGTATAAAGTAAACTATCAAAAATTTGCATATTGGCACAAGTTTTGAAATAAATACCAAAATGAATAAAACTATTTTGAACATATCGATTTTAACTTCAATGCTGTTTTTAAAATCAGTATTGGCTCCTGTTGTGGCCCAAACAGATAATGAATACATGGATTTATTGCTTTTATATGTTGACGAGAAATATGATGTATGTTATAATAAATCTCTAAAATATACCGAAAAAGAAAAAACTAAAAAAGATCCCCTACCTTACCTATACGTGTCAAAATCAAGTCTTGAAATGAGTAGAGATCATAAGTATACCAATAGCTTTCCAA
>MDTB01077419.1_pt1 | contig 10036 bp, 7 predicted proteins | sample 811161 | NCBI WGS metagenome assembly MDTB01 (sample SAMN05326650, study PRJNA326480) | marine metagenome | isolation source: seawater | place: Mediterranean Sea | collected 2009
AAAAATTTCAATTTAGATGCTTCATCTGATGCACTATTGCTAGAGGGCGATAAAGATCTAAAGTATTTAAGAGAGATAAATGAAAGGTATGGTTCTAAAGATTTTTTAGTATTAACTTATTCACCTGTATCTAGTTTTACTGATGAAGAAACAATAATTAATTTACAGTTTTTTAAATCCAAACTTGAGAAATTATCATGGGTTGAAAGTATAATTACTATAATTGATGTTCCTCTATTAAAAAGTACTGACGAACCTTTAATGGAAAGACTCAAGAATTACAAAACACTATCCTACCCAGACATCGACAAAAAAAGAGGATTTGAAGAAATTTTAAATAGTCCTATTTATAAAGATTATGTAATAAGTCAAGACGGAAAGACTTCAGGAATAGTAGTCTATATCAAAGAAGATAAGAAGCTAAAAGAATATATAAAAATTAAAAATGATTACTTCAATAGAATGCTTGATAAAGAGTTGGGCGACAAGGAAAAAGGGAAATATAAAATTTTTTTGAAAGAATATGAAAAGTATAAAAATGTTTACAACAAAAAAAATCACCAAAATATAAATGAAATAAGAGAGGTTATAAATAAATATGGAGAAAATGCAAAAATCCATCTAGGTGGCATTCCAATGATTGCTGACGACATGATGTCTTATATTAAAAATGATATAGTTGTTTTTGGTATAGGCGTCTTTTTATTTATAGTAGCTACACTTTGGTTTGTGTTTAGAAATATTAAATGGGTAATTATGCCACTTCTCGGCTGTTCTGTTTCTGTGGCCCTTATGATTGGCCTTCTTGGTTTAATTGGATGGAAAGTAACCGTCATATCCTCAAATTTTATCGCATTAATGCTTATACTTAATATGGCAATGAATATTCATTTGACCGTAAGATTTTTGCAATTAAGAAAAGAATTTAATGATCTTGGTAAAAATGAAGCAATATTAGAAACATGTAAAAAAATGTTTATGCCAATTCTTTATACTGTTTTAACAACTATTTGTGCTTTTTTATCTTTAATATTCAGTGGTATTAAACCAATTATAGATTTTGGTTGGATGATGACACTTGGTCTAACAGTATCAATATTAGTAACTTTTTCTTTACTCCCATCTCTTTTAAGTATTTTCGCTAGTGATAGTGACATAAGTATTAATGATACTGAAAAATCAAAATTGACTAATATTCTTGCCAACTTTTCAAAGAATAATACAAAAATTATTTTTAGTTCAGCCATTATTGTTGTTGTTTTAAGTGTGTTTGGAATATCAAAACTGCAAGTAGAGAACAGCTTCATCAATTATTTTGATAGTGAAACTGAGATTTATAAAGGAATGAAAAAAATTGATGACCAACTAGGAGGCACAACTCCTTTAGATGTTATTATTAAATTTCCTCCAAAAAATAATGATGAAACTGAAGAGGATGAGTTTTCTGAATGGGATGAGGACACGGATGAAAATAGCTCAACTTACTGGTTTACAAGGAATAAAATTGATAGGATTTTACAAGTTCATGATTACTTAGACTCCCTACCTGAAATTGGAAAGGTCTTATCTTTTGGATCAATAATAAGAGTTGCTGAAGATTTGAACAAAAAGAAGTTACAAAGTTTAGAAATTGCCGTTTTGTATAGCAAAATTCCAAATGAGATTAAAAAAGAAATTATTAGTCCGTATATATCAGTTGAGAATAATGAAGCTAGAATAAGCGTAAGAGTAAGAGACTCTTTAAAAGATCTAAGAAGAAATGACTTAATCAATAAAATTGAAAGTGATTTGAATAATAAACTTAAATTAAAGAAAGAGGAATATAAAATAGCCGGAGTTTTAATTTTATTTAACAATCTTCTTCAAAGTTTATTTAAGTCACAAATTTTGACTTTGGGTGTAGTAATGCTGGGTATTTCTATGATGTTTTTTATTCTTTTCAGAAATTTTACTTTATCTATAATTGGCGTAACACCAAATTTTATTGCTGCTTTTTTTATACTAGGTATAATTGGAATGTTAGGTATACCTTTGGACATGATGACGATAACTATTGCTGCTATTACAATAGGTATTGCAGTCGATAATAGCATTCATTACATTTATAGATTTAAGGAAGAGTTTAATAAGATAAAAGATTATAAATTAACTGTTGATCGCTGTCATAGCACTGTAGGTATAGCAATATTAAATACATCCATTACAATAGTTTTTGGTTTTTCAATATTAATTTTATCAAACTTTATTCCAACTATATACTTTGGTATATTTACAGGAATAGCAATGCTACTAGCTTTAATATCTGTTTTAACTCTTTTACCAAAGCTCATATTAGTTTTTAAACCTTTTGGAAATGAATAGTATTTTTGATTTTATAAAAGAGAATATTGTTTTATTTGATATTATATTTTTAATATTCATTATTTATTTTTCAGTACAATGTTTTGCAAAAGGTTTCTTTTTAAGCTTTGTGTCTTTTTTAAAGTGGATTTTAGCTTTAATAATTACAATAATTTTAGTTCCAAAAGTTGAGCCCTTCATCTCTGACTATATAGAAAATCAATTTATATCTGGATTCGGGCTTGGAATAGCTATTTATGTCATCTCTTTATTTATTTTAATATTGATTGGCAAATCACTCGGAAGACTTTTTTCATACACAGGTCTTGGACCTGTTGATAAAACTTTTGGTCTATTCTTCGGAGTTTTTAAGGGTTATGTTTTTGCAGTTTGTGTTTTTACTATTACAAGCTGGTTTTATTCGTATGAGAAATGGGATATATCAATTAACGAAGCTCATTTTTTTAATTTAGTTGAAAGAGGAAGTAAAATGTTAATTGAAGAGTTTCCAAGTCAAGATGATCTTGAAAACACGAAAGAAACAATTGAAAAAATTTAAAATTGATAAATTGAGAGAAGAGTGTGGAGTTTTTGGAGTGTCAGATCATTTAGATGCGTCAACTTTAGTTGCTTTAGGATTGCATGCTTTACAACACCGAGGTCAAGAGGGTTGTGGAATAGTTTCTTTTGATGGTAAAACTTTTCACTCAGAAAAGAGACAGGGTTTAGTTGGTGACCACTTTACTAAAGATGATGCTATTAAGAGATTGCCGGGTAGTTTCGCTATTGGTCATAATAGGTATTCAACGACTGGTGAGACATCTTTAAGGAATGTTCAACCATTTTTTGCAGATCTTTTTGGTGGTGGATTAAGTATATCTCATAATGGAAACCTCACAAACGCAATATCCTTAAGAGAAAGTTTAGTAAAAGATGGTGCAATATTTAGAACTACTAGTGATACTGAAACAATAGTTCAACTTATAGCTAAATCCAAAAGAACTAAAATTATTGATAAAATTATTGAAGCATTATTTCAAATACAAGGGGCCTATTCTCTAATTTTATTAACTAACAAAAAATTAATTGGTGTAAGAGATCCATATGGAATTAGACCATTAGTAATTGGAAAATTAAAAGATTCTTATATTTTGGCCTCAGAAACTTGTGCTTTGGATCTAGTAGGTGCAAAATATATAAGAGACGTTGAAAATGGTGAAATAGTAGTTGTAGAAAAGAAAAAACTTACAAGTATAAAGCCCTTTCCAAAATATAAAGCCAGACCGTGTGTTTTTGAATATATTTACTTCGCGAGACCGGACAGTCTTATTAATAACAAATGTGCTTATGAGTATAGAAAAAATTTAGGTACGGAATTAGCAAAAGAATCCGATATTAAAGCAGATTTAGTAATTCCTGTTCCTGACTCTGGTGTTCCAGCTGCATTAGGTTTTGCGCAATTGACTAAAAAAAACTTTGAATTAGGCCTGATAAGAAATCACTATGTTGGTAGAACTTTTATTGAACCTACACAAAATATAAGAGGCTTTGGTGTAAAATTAAAACTAAGCCCAACCAAAACAACTATAAAAGACAAGTCTATAATCTTAGTTGATGACTCAATAGTTAGAGGAACTACATGTCACAAAATTGTAAAAATGCTTTATGATGCAGGCGCAAAAGAGGTGCATGTAAGAATAGCTTGTCCTGAAATAATTTATCCTGACTTTTATGGTATAGATATGCCTACTAAGAAAGAATTATTAGCTTGCAATAGGTCGAACCAAGAAATGTGTGAATATATAAATGCTAAATCGCTTAAATTTTTAAGTATAGATGGTTTGTATAGGGCGCTAGGACATAAAGAAAGAAATAAAAATTACCCCCAGTTTAGTGATCATTATTTTACAGGTGAATACCCAATTGAACCCTCTGACACTCTTGATAAAGGCAAAGTAACACAATTATCTTTGTTAAGTAGCAAGTCTAATACTTAAATATTATTCAAATTTAAAAAGTTGAGATTTTTTATTAAACAAATACATGTTTCCTTCTGAAAAAATGGGTTGACTTCCTAATTTTTTTTTTAAAATTTTATCTAGAGAAATTAAATTTCCATTTTGTGTGTTAAAAGTTAATAAAAAACCTGCATCAGAAAATAAAAATAACTTACCATCTACAATAAGAATTCTTTTAATAAAATCTAAATTTTTATAGTTCGATTTACTTACTTTCTCATTAGAACGTTTTACTATATTAGTTGACCATACAACTTCGCCAGAAATATTATTTATACAAATAAGTAATTTATTATCTGAAATAATGAACATATGTTTATCTGTTAAAATTGGTTTAACTTTACTCGGTATATTTTTTGTCCAGATTATTGATCCGCTTATTGCATCAACGTTAGTTATGGTCTTACCAGTTGAAAAAACGAGGCTATTAGACTTTAAAGATAAAGGAGTCCCAATAAAAAGATCGTTTTTATTTTCTGAAGAAAATGTTTTAAAAGCCTTAAACCAATTAATACCACGTGTTTTATAATTAACTGAATATAATTCTCCATAATTGTTTAAAAAGAAAATATTGTCATTAATCTTGTCTACTAAAATGTTATTTATGAAAGAAGACTTTAATAGCTGAGGAGTAGTTTGAAACTGCCATATTTTTTCTCCATTAAATAAATTAATTGATAATAATTCATTCTCTTGGTTTGATGAAAAAAGTAAATTATCTTTAATTTTTATATTAGATCTGAAAGGAATACCAAAATTTTTTGCCCAAACAATTTGTTGATTTTCTATATTAATTGCATACATATATCCTAAGTTGTCAGTAGCATAAATTATATTATCCTTAATTACTAAATACACTTCTTTTTTGAATTTTTTATGTTTTTTCTTATAAAAATTAAATTCAAAAACTTTTTTGTAAGTTTTTAAAGAAAATACAAAAATTACCCCTTTATTATTAGAAAAAATGATCTTTTGATTATGAATTAATGGTCGAATAAGACGATCCTTAGAATTATTTAATTTAGAAATGCTCAAGATTTTAGAAACCAGTATTTTATTATTTTTATAATTAATATTGGGTATGTTATTGCTTAAATTGAAAAATTCATCTGACCAATTAGAATTTTTGAAATCACTCTCTATATTTATTTTTATATTGTTATTATTTTTTTTTTCTTCATAAAAAACTTTATTTTCAACAAATATGTCAATTAACTCTTCACTTTTTATTTGTTCTTTTTTTTCAACAATGTCTTCAGCATTTTTCCAAATACCTGTTTTGTTATCAAAGGAACAATTTGTAAAAATTAATAAAGAGAATAGAAAAAAAATTAATCTTTTCATTTGATTTAATTTTATCTATTTTGTTTTAAGTAAATTAAAATATTCATTTGATTTCTGCTTTTCACCTTTATTATAGAAGTAGTTTCCAAGAACTTTAATTGCTTGTGGCCTCCATACAGAGTCTGAATTAACAATTGGGTTTAAAGTTTTAAGCATATTCTGTTCATCATTGAGACTGCTAAAAAACAAACCTTTTTTAATTAAAATAAGATTTTTATTTTCATCGTCAATTTTTTTATTTGATATTACTTTATTAAATAAATCTAATATTTTTTTTGAGTCTTCTTCTAAATTATTTTCTATAATTAAATATAGTGATAGTGGAGAGTAAAATTTATTTTTATTTTGAATAATTTCTACTAAAATAGTTTTTGCTTCCTCAGTTTGTTTTTTATTAATTAAAATTTTAGCTTTATTAAATTGATCTGAAATAAAAATATTTTTTTTCTTTGCCTGCTCTTGGAAAAAAAATATACTTGCTAAAATTAAAATTAAAAGAACTAAGATGGAGAGAATTAATTTTAAGTTTTGCTTTATTTTAAGAATAACAGTATCAAATAAACTCTTTTCAATTTTTTCACTACTCATAATTAATAACTATTAATGTTTTTTGGAAATCTTTTACTTATTACCTCTCTTCTATATTTTTGAATACCTTTTTCAATTATTTTATTTAATTTCATATATTGTTTTACAAATTTTGGTTTAAAACCACTTAAACCTATCATATCATCTGTAACTAGAATTTGACCATCACAGCAGGATGAGGAGCCTATTCCAATCGTTGGAATCTTAAGAATTTTAGTTATACGCTGAGCAACTCTTTTTTTTATACATTCTAAAACTATAGAAAAAGCACCTGCTTCTTCAATTTTTTTTGCCTCAATAATTAATTTTTTTTCTTCAATCTCAGAACTTCCGGCTACTTTAAATTTTTTTTTGAATTGAGGTGTGTAACCTATATGACCCATTACTGGTATATTAGACTTAACTAATTCTTTAATAATTGAAAAATTTTTATTATTACTCTCAATTTTTACTGCATCACATTTAGTTTTTCTCATTGCTTTCTTTGCATTTTTTTTTGCTAAACGAATATTGTTATAAGAATTTAAAGGCATATCTATAACACAAAGTGATTTTTTTAATCCTGATTTGACGCTAACCGTATGTTTAATCATCATGTCCAGCGTAACTTTATGAGTATTTTTCATTCCGTATAAAACATTAGCTAAAGAGTCGCCTACTAAAACTATGTCACAGTACTTATCTAATATTTCGGAGAAATTTTTAGAATATGCAGTAAGACAAACTAATTTTGATTTGTTTTTCTTTTTAAGAATTCTTTGTATTTTTGATTTCATTATTCCAGTTCTATCGTACTTGGCGGTTTAGAAGTTATATCATAAACAACTCTATTTATACCTCTTACACTATTAATAATTTTATTAGATATTTCATCTAAAAAGTCTTTTGGCAGGTTAAAATAATCAGCGGTCATACCATCTTTTGAAGTTACCGCTCTTAAAAGACATGTAAATTCATAGGTTCTGGAGTCACCCATTACACCAACAGTTTTTATAGGAAGTAGCGCTGCATAAGCTTGCCAAATTTTTTTATATAAATTTTTTTTGATTAATTCATTTATAAATATATTGTCTGCCTCTTGAAGAATTTTTACTTTCTTAGGGCTTACTTTTCCTAAAATTCTAATTGCTAAACCTGGGCCTGGAAATGGGTGCTTATTAAGAATTGGATCTACTAAGCCTAATGATTTTCCTAATTTTCTTACTTCATCTTTAAAAAGTTCCTTCAAAGGCTCGATTAAATTTAATCTCATGTTTTTTGGAAGACCTCCAACATTATGATGAGATTTAATCTTAGAAGTTTTACTTCCCGTAGCTGATCTGCTCTCAATAATGTCAGGATAAAGAGTTCCTTGAGCAAGAAACTTGACATTTTTAATTTTTTTAGCCTCTTTCTCAAAAATTTTAATGAATAAATTCCCAATAATTTTTCTTTTCTTTTCTGGGTCGTAAATATTTTTTAGTTTTTTAAAATATAGGTCAGAAGCTTTTATTAGCTTAATGTTTAATTTATATTTACTTTTTAAAATCTTATATGTGTATCGAAATTCATTTTTTCTCAAGAGTCCTGTATCGACCATAATACATTTAAGATTGTTTTTAATTGCTTTGTGAATAAGAATCGCCACCACACTACTATCTACACCGCCTGAAAGAGCACAAATAACTTTTTCCTTTTTAACTTTCTCTTTAATAGCTTTAATAATTCTCCCTTTTTCATAATTCATTTTCCACATTTTTTTTGCTTTACATATTGAAAAAATAAAGTTTTTAATTAAGACTTCACCATTATCAGTATGGGTTACCTCGGGATGAAATTGAATACCAAATAATTTTTTTTTTTTATTTTCAATTATGGTTAAAGCAGAATCTTTCGTTGAAGCTATTTTGTTAAAACCTTTAGGTATTTTACAAACAATATCCTGATGGCTCATCCATACTTTTGTTTTATTTTTTTTAAAAAAATTTTTCGTTAATAATGAATTTTTATTTTTTTTCAAAATAGCTCTTCCAAATTCTCTTTTTTTGTTCCCGGATTTAACTTTTCCCCCAAAACTTTTTGCTATTAATTGCAAACCGTAACAAATTCCTAAAATAGGAATATTTTTTGAGAAAATTTGCATTGGAATTTTTGGAAATAACTTTTTAGTCACTGTTGCCGGGCCACCAGATAAAATTAGCCCCTTTATTTTTTTAAATGATCTAATTTTCTTTAATTGGTTTAACGTTAAAACCTCAGAAAATACACCTATTTCTCTTACTCTTCTCGCAATTAATTTAGTTACCTGAGATCCAAAGTCTATAATAATAATTTTTTCTTTATTGATGTCATTCATTTACTGCTTCTGAGAAGATTTAAGTTTTTCTTGCAGTTCTTTTTTTGAGGAGCAAAGTTTAGTACAAACTATACCGAAGGTTTTGATTAATTCCTCTGTCTTTGTGAAATCAGACTTTTTAATACTTAAAATGGTAAGATTATATATTGCCTCTTCATTTTTAGGATTTAGCAAGATTACAGTGTTTAAATTATTTTCTTCTAAATCATTATTTTCCTCTTTATTAAAAATTTTAGCTAAATATAAATATGACTCCTCACTTTTAGGATTAAAAACAATATCTTTCTCAAATTCTATTCTTGCTTTTTTGTAATTTTCATTTTTAAAAAGCTGTTTACCTTCTTTTAAATGATTGGTATCTGCGTTTAAATTTGTACAAAAATTTATTATGACAAAAAATATAATTATTCTTTTAAGATTAATTTTCATAGCTTATAGTTAGATCCGTCATTTATCATTTCTACACTATGTACCATGCTTTCATAAAAACCAGCTTTTGTAATCTTTAAAAATTTGGCTTTACTTGGTATATTTTCTAAATTTTTAGCTCCAATATATCCCATTGATGATCTTAAACCTCCTTGCAATTGATAAATAATTTTTTCTACTGGACCTTTGTATAAAACTCTGCCCTCAATTCCCTCTGCCACAAACTTTGACTTGTCTCTATAGTTTTTTTGAAAATATCTATTTGATGATCCCGATGACATAGCGCCAATAGATCCCATTCCTCTGTATGACTTATAAAATTTATTTTTATACCTAAATTTTTTGCCTGGACTTTCTTCAGTGCCAGCAAATATAGAACCCATCATAATAGCATCAGCACCTGCAGCTAGAGCTTTAATTATATCCCCAGAAAATTTTATACCTCCATCTGATATAATCTTTATCTTTTTATCTTTAAGTTCTTTCTTCACATACATAATAGCACTTAATTGTGGAACACCTATTCCAGCGACTAGTCTTGTTGTACAAATAGAACCGGGGCCTATGCCGACTTTCAAGATATCTGCACCCTCTTCATAAAGTTGTCTTGCTGCTTCACCTGAGGCTATATTTCCTACACAAATAGATTTGTTTAAACTTATTCTTTTAATTTTTGAAAGTGTATTTAAAACTTTTTTGCTATGTCCGTGCGCTGTATCAATTACTAGCAAATCAACTCCATTATCAATTAAAGATCTAGCTCTTTCTAGATCGTCCTCGCTGGTACCAATCGCAGCTCCAACTTTTAGATTGAGCTTTTTAACTTTGTTTACTTCTTTGCTTTGGGTGCTTAAATCTAAATTTCTATGAATAATACCTAATCCTCCATTTCTAGACATAGCTATAGCCATCTTTGACTCTGTAACTGTATCCATTGCTGATGAAAGAAAAGGTACTTTCAATTTTATAGATTTAGTTAGAC
>MDTB01088047.1_pt1 | contig 10034 bp, 6 predicted proteins | sample 811161 | NCBI WGS metagenome assembly MDTB01 (sample SAMN05326650, study PRJNA326480) | marine metagenome | isolation source: seawater | place: Mediterranean Sea | collected 2009
CAAGTATATTCTGAAGATGAATCGTGGGCAGGAACTGATTGTACAAAGAAAGAATTACTTGACTTTGTAGAGCAGTTAAATTCAAAACAATTTAAAGAAGTTGAAAAATTCTTTGAAACTATGCCTAAATTATCTCATACAGTTAAGATTACAAATCCAAATACTAAAGTTGAGAATGAAATTATTTTGGAGGGACTGCAGAGTTTTTTCGAGTAAGTATGTCGCATGAAGACCTTGCGTCATACTATCAAGTTAATTTTGCTTTGATGCAACATCATAAATATTCATTAACAGAACTAGAGAATATGATTCCTTGGGAGAGAGAAATTTATTTGGCACTCCTCCAACAATATATTGAAGAAGAGAATTTAAAGGCACAGCAAAATGGCTGAAATTAAATCACCATTAGGACAAATACGGGGAACACTTCGTAGAGTTTCTGGTGGTATTTTTCGTCCTACTGCACAGCAGGGAGCAAAAGAAGATTCTATATCAAATAATTTGAATGCTAGAAATGCATCATTACTTACTGGTATTCAGAATCAAATCAATGTATTAAATCAACAGCAAGTAATAATAAACAAAACTTTAGGTATAATAGGTACAAATTTAGCATTATCATCAACATTAGAAAAACAAAGAATAGCAGCACAAAACGCAAGAGAGGAAAAATTAGTAGCACAGGGGTTGAGAGATTCTAAAGAAGCTTCTATAGAAGGAGTAGTTCAGAAAGCTCTTTTAGCTCCAGTTAAAGCCATACAAACCAGAACTCTGGGTATATTTTCCCGATTAACTAGATTTCTATCTATTTTAGCTGGTGGATGGTTAGCTAATAAAATGCTTTCAATGCTTGAAGCAAGTGCTCAGGGTAGTGTAGAAAAAATACAACAAATAAAGAAAGATCTTTTATCTGGATTTATTAAAGCTGGTTTAGTTTTAATGATGTTTAAACCATTTCTTGGAAAATTTGCATTAGCAGCAGCAGGAATTGGTTTTCTTATTGATAATGCAGCTCAGGGTGGGGAATTAACGAAACCATTTGTTTGGGTAATTAACTTTCTTAAAAGCTGGGTTGATAAGTTTAATGACTTTAATAAAAATGATTGGATGGGGATAAATCCCCTAAACTGGTTCCCAGATATTAATCCTGTTGCAAAAGATAATGTAAATAATCGAGGTAATAATAAACCACCTAAAGTTGAATTTACTAGAGTAGGTGTTGATAATAATATTAATTCAGAAACTAATACTATTACAGGAGATTCTGATGGTGGTACTACTAATACTCAAAATGATAACAAAGTTGATACTAATAAAGTAATTCCACCAAAAAAAAGTTTGGTTGATAAATTGGGTTTAAATCCCCTAAACTGGTTCCAAGATAATAGTGAAGAAATTCCTAAAGATGGTAGTGTTTTGCCAGCAATGATGACACCCATAACGGATCAAGATTTGCTTAATGAAATTAATATAATGAAACCTGATATATCTGATTTTGGTACTGAGAAAACTGGAAAACTAGAATTTGAAAAAGCATTACTTGAATGGACCGAAAAGTATGGTGAAAGAATAAAGGAATTGGAGGCAAGAATATCAAAGGGTGGAAATAGTGATGATAAACTAATTGCTACTAATAAAAAAGAAGATCTTCAACAAAAGACAAATACTTTGACAAGTCTTATTTCTTCTTTATCTGAAGCTTCTCCAATTATAGTTCCTTTTCCTGGAGATGAAGTATCACAATCAGGTGCAAGTGGGACTGTTACAACGTCTGGAGGTACTGGTGGTTCTATTCCAATTATAAAATCTTCCAATAATGATAATAGTTATGTTTATATTGCTTATAAGCATTATCAGGTAACGCCATAATATGGATAATAATAAATCTTTAATATCATCTTCTAAAGCACTTAGTAATATTAGCAAGTCTTTTAGTACTCTTACAACTAGTCTTAGTTCTTTTGCAACTACAACTACAAAAATTGCAAAAACACTTAATAACGATAATAAGTTAAAGAAACAAACTATAGCAGATGATGAATCATTTTTTGCAAAAAGAAGAACTGCTTTTCTTAGAAAAAGAAAAGAAGATCAGATAGAGGCTACTGGTATTAGGGGAGCATCTAAAGCTAGATCATCTATGATAAAAAATCCTGCAACAGGATTATTAGGTAGAATATTAAATTTCTTTGCAGTAACTATAATAGGTTGGGTAACTTTTCAATTACCTCCAATTCTTAAAAGGTTTGAGGGTTTAATAAAAAATATTATTAAGTTAGTTGGGGTTTTTAATAATTTTATTGATAATATTTCTAGTTCATTTATTGATTTTAATCAAAATCTTGATCTAGTTAATACCAAAATAGGTGACCAAATTATTGATGAGGATGAATATGGTAATCAATTAAAAGAAACTGGTGATAAGGTTGAAATTGGATTCTTAAAAATGGGTAAGGATTTTTCTTCACTGATGAAAGTATATGGAAATAAAAAAACTTATGGTCTTGATGATAAAAATTCACCTAACCCAGAAATCGAATTAAGCAGAAATAAATCTACGGATAAAGATCCTTTGATGGATATAAAAACTTCTCCTATAACTGGTATAACAACAAGTACTACTACTTATTCTGGTCCTACTGGTATAACAACAGGATCTTCTTCTGGTCCTACTGGTATAACAACAGGATCTTCTTCTAGTTCTACTGAAGATAGAGATGATGATATTTTTAATCCTACAATTGCAAATGATAAAAAACAACCTTTAATTAAAAGGTTTGAGGCTGGTTATACTCCTAAGAAAGAGATAGAAAAAGATGGAAAAATGATAATAAATCCTGAGTGGGTTGAATATCAAGAATGGTTGAATGAAAGTGGATTTAATATAGATGGATTGGCTGAAGGTGGTCGCCTTGATGCTAGAACATTAAGTTTTGTAGGAGAGGAAGGACCAGAATTATTCATTTCTGATACGGCAGGAACAATTGTACCAAATAAGGTAACTGTTGATTTTATAGAGAGAATCATTGCAAATAAGAATAATGCATCAGTAGTTGAACAGAAAAGGGCAGCAAGATCTTTATATGAGAAACTTGTAGAGAATCATATTGCAAAACATGGTCATATAAGAATTGATGAAGATGATAAAATAAAATCTCAAACTATAGGTAGATTAAAAACTGTATTAAACAATAAAAGTTCATTAGAAACTAAACAATCAATAGATCCTCAAAAAAGTCTTGAATTAGATACACCTGAAATTAATGTAGACCGAGATGATCTGAATAGTATATTATCTAAAATAGATCTTCCTAAAATAAATATTCCAGATCTTAAAACAGAAAGAAGGGGACCAGTTGTTGTGTTACCTTCAATTAGAGGATCTTCTACACCACAACAAACAGCAGTTCCAGTTCAATCATCTACTTCAGGATCTCTTTCTGGTTCTTCAAAATCAACTGAAAAAGATATGTTTAAACATCTATCAACCCTAGTCACCGCATATACGTAATGGCAGCATTAGATTCATCAATTTATGAAGAGATTATATTAACATCAGCAGACGGAAAAACTGATGTTGATATTGCTTCTGGTACTGTAATGATTGGTTATTATGAAGATATATTCTCACCAACCATTACTGCTAAGTTACAGGTTGTTAATGATGGTGGTACTATAAAAAGTGAAAGTGGTGGGATGCAATCAATTTATAATGGACTTCCATTACGTGGTGGTGAAACTGTTAGTATAAAAATAAAAGGAAATTCTAAATCTAATCCTGGATTAAATTTTACAGGAGAAAACGTATTTTTTGTTTCTAGTATTTCAAATGTAATTATTCAAAAGAAAACAGAATCATTTACTTTAAATTTAGTTTCTCATAAGGCAATAATGAATGAAACTTCTAGGGTAGGTAGAAAATATCCAACATCTAATAGGATATCAGAATCTGTTAAGGATATTATTGAAAATCAATTAGGAGTTGAGGATGATATTGATATTGATGAAACACAAAATGTATATGGTTTTATTGGAAATATGAGAAAACCATTTACTGTTTTAACATGGTTGGCATCAAAATCTGTACCAGAAATACCTGATGAAGGATCGGAGAAACCAACAAATTCTACTGCAGGATATGTATTTTATGAAACTAAATCTGGATATCATTTTAGATCTATTGATAGTTTAATAGAATCTGTAGCATACAAACCTTCATATAATTATAGTGAAGTTATTGATAAACAAGCAGATAATGATCATAAGATATTAAGATATCATACTTCTTTGAATGAAGATGTTTTAGGGAAACTTCAGAGAGGTGGTTATTGTAGTTATAGAACATTTTTTAATCCTTTAACATTTGATTATACTGATCCATCTAAAGGTAAATTTAAATTAGAGGATTATAAAGGAAAAGCTAAAACAATGGGTAAAGAAGTTTCATTACCTGGAAATCTTGGAGATTCTCCAAGTAGATTAATAACATCTATTTTAGATGTTGGTACTATGGAGAAGGGTGCATCCAAAGAAGAAAATGCAGATCCATTCCTTACACAATCACAGGCAATGATGAGATATAATTCTATATTCTCTCAGAAGTTGCATATGCAAATTCCATCAAATACTAATTTAGAATCTGGTAATCTTATAGAATGTGAATTTATTAAATCTTCAACTAAAAATGAAATTGATTTAGAGCAAAGTGGTCTATATATGATTAAGGAATTATGCCATTATTTTGATTCTAGTGGATCATATACATCATTAACATTAATAAGAGATACATTCGGAGTTAAAGAATAATGTTAGAAGAATCAATACTACAAAGCAATTTTGTTGGAAGAGATGGTTTCCGATGGTGGATTGGTCAAGTTGCACCAGAAGAAGCTCAAGGTAGTCAGATAAATCAAATTAAAGATGATGAGGAAGATCAATCTGATCCTTGGGGCAATAGAATTAAAGTCCGCATTATGGGTTATCATCCTCAAGATCCAGAGGTATTGCCTGATAAAGATTTACCTTGGGCACAAATTTTATTACCATCAACTGCAGGTTCTGGTGGAGCAGGTATTTTTAGATCAACTAGATTAACACCAGGTGATAGTGTATTTGGATTTTTTCTTGATGGAGATGATGGACAATTACCTGTAGTATTAGGGATTTTTGGTAGACCCTCAACAAGTGAACCACTTGGTCCTTATTCAAAACCATTTAAACCCTATACTGGATTTACCTCAAAAAATCAACCAAGTAAATATTTTTTAAATACAGAAGTTGGATCACAAGAAGGTGCTAGATCTACTTCTTTACCATTAGATCTAACTAAAGAATTAGTTGATAAAGTAAACACAGCTAAACTTAGTTCTTTAGTTAATAAACTTGGTGCAGAATTAGGTGAAATTAAGTTTAATCAGGAAAAGATAATTAGTTCTTTTGATGCTTTAGGTAGCATAATTGATACACCTACTGTATCTGATGGAATTTCTGCTATGGAACTTGCTTCCAGAGAAATTAAGACTGAAATGACAAATATGTCTAAGGATTTAAAGGTACTAACTGAGAAAATGGATACTGAGACTATTAAAGCTCAGTTTGCAGATGTTCTTGGTGGTATTAATACTGAAGCATTTAAATTAAAAACAAAAGAAATACAGGGATTCGTAAAAAGTCAAATTGAAGAGAGAAAACTTAATGCAAAGAAGCATATTGAATTATTGGGTGGTGGAATAGCAAAAGATATGATGGGTAAGTTGCAAGGTGAACTTGCCGAAAAAGCGAACGGTGGATTAAAGAAAACATATAATAGAGTTTTTGCTGCAGTTTTTGCTGCAACTAAAAAAAGATCAATAGCTAAAAAGGCAGGTATAGCAGCACAAGCAGCATTTATTAATCCTCTTAAAGATTTTGGTAAGAATGTTCCTTGTCTTTTGCAAAATGTTTTAGGTGGACTTGGGGATGCTATTGGGGGAATACTAGATCAGTTAGTAAATAACGTTAAGAATTTTGTTTCTTGTATTATAGATCAAGCAATTGGTGGAATATTGAATCAGATAATTGGAGGTCTTACAAAAGGAATTGCACCTTTCATAGGAGGTTTGTCCAAAATTCTAGGTGGATTTAGTCCTGGTGATTTTCTTAGAGGTAAAGCTGCTAATTTAATGTCAATCGCAAGTATGTTTAAATGTAAGCCAGAGACAAAGTTAGGTGCTGAACAAGTTCAACAAAAATTACTTGGAGTTGGACCAATGCAACATCTTGATTCTTTGGTTGATGATATTTTATCTGTTGCTAATACTGCAGATTCTCTAACAGAGGGATTAGTTGGTGCTGTTCAAGGAATATCTGGACTTGGTGGTGGATTGGGTGTATTTGATTTTATGAATCCAAGTGTATCTGTTCCTGGATTTAAGAGTCCACTTGGTGAGTGTTATAGTGGACCACCTTTAAAATGTGCTGGAGTAAAACTCAATATTTTTGGTGGTGGAGGATTTGGTGCAAAAGCAGGAGCAATCTTTGGTGATAAAATAGGTACAGGTGTTGAAGCAGTTGGTAGTCTTATTGGTATAGATTTGACTAGTGGTGGTTCTGGGTATAATGCTGCACCATTTATTGAAATAGTTGATACCTGTAAGCAAGGATATGGTGCAACTGCTAGAGCAGTAGTTGATTTTGATCCAGATTCACCTACTTATCAGCAAGTTGTTGATGTTATTATTATTACACCTGGTGAAAATTATCCAATTAAAGGTGATGGAGAACCTGTTGTTGTTGATCATGTAACAATTGTTAATCCTGGAGAGGATTATGATAAAGATGATAAGGTTACTGATAATGCTGGTAATGAATATGAAATTATTGTTGATAATTTTGGTAGAATTATTAGGGTAACTCCACCTAATTCTGCAATGGTTAGTGCACCAGAAATAACTGAGTTCCCAGAACTTATAGTTGAATCTAAAACTGGATTTGGTGCAATATTAAGAGCACAATTGAAACCAAGACCTCCTTATCAAGGTGAAGTCAAGCAAGTTATTGATTGTGTTAGTTGAAATAAATAGAAGGGTAACGTATTAGAATATGTCAAAACAACCAAGTTGGCAAAAAAGACAAGTAGATTCTTTTGGAAAATTTAGAATCGAATATGGAAATCCCTCAAGTAATTTGGGTGGACCTAGTGTGTTTAGCCTTGTTGGAGAGGGAGAAGGTGGAAATGGTAAGTTAGGATTATTGGAGAATGGTAATTTTGATATTATGGTTGATCAAACTGTAAGAATCACTGGTGCTGCTAATAATCAAAGACCTGATAGTGGATCTGGAGTTGAAATTGTTTCTAAGGAAGGTGGAATTGATATTAATTGCCAGAAAGGAACTCTTAAAATAAATGCAGAGAATATAGAAATTACTTCTGCTTCTAATATAACATTTAAAGCTTTAGGGCAAATTAAACATGATGCAGATCATGTTCATTTTGTGGTTAGAGATTTAGATATAGATCCAGGTCAAAAATTTCAAGGAAATTATAAAAAAGGTGATATTGTTGTTAGGGAAGCTGGTTATTTGTTTAAAGCATATTCTGGAACCGAAGTAGGAGAGTGGGGAACTTAGATGACACAGGACACCAATTTTACAGGAATAAATGAAGGTGGGAATCATCAGGTAAGTAATGTTGCCGAATTTTATAATGACGTTCATGTTTATGGAAAATTATATGCTGATTTAGTTGGTGGATTATCTGGTGATGGTGATACATTAATAGTAACTAATTTAGAAGTTACTAAAAATGCTTTTTTTGGTGGTGATGTAACTATAGAAGGTCTTCTTGATACAGATTACCTTACAGTTTATCAAAGGTTAGATGTTGGTGCTGGTGGAACAGTTTTTACTGCTATTTCTACAACTAATGGTAGAGATGGATATGGACAAACTGGAGGTCGGGTTGGTATAGGTAGTACCCAACCAGATGCTTTATTCCAAGTGGGTGCAGGAGATACTTCTTTTGTTGTTACTGATTGGGGTAATGTTGGAGTGGGAACTACCATTCCTGGTGGAAAATTCCAAGTGGGATTAGACTGTTTAACAGTTACTACTGATCCTTGTAGGGTTGGTATTGCAACTACACAACCACAAGATAAATTCCAAGTTAGTAGTGGAACAGAGGGTGCTGTTATAAGTGATGCTGGACAAGTTGGTGTAAGAACCTCTATGTTCGAGGGGACAGAAGTCTTTAAAGTAAATTCAACAGATAAATCGTTTGTTATTACTCAAGACGGTAATGTTGGTATAGGGAGTTTAGATCCTACTGCTATTCCTGGTTATGATGCAGGTACAGAAGGTATAATAAAATTAAATGTAGAAGGAACAGTTAAGATTGATAGAAATATAATTGACTCTGCTGATTCTCCAGGTGCAAATGGATATTATTTGAACAGAGATGGAAATGGTATTCGTTGGGTTCAAGCATCTCCAGTCTCTTTGGATGGAATGTATGTTCAGGATGAAGGTGCTGATTTACCTGTAAATGGAACGGCACAATTATTCCAGTGGTTAAATTTTGTAGAAATAGAGAGTCAAGGTCTTGGAGTAGATACTTTATTACCAATACCTGATCCAGCAAACCCAACTGCGATTGCAAGGATTCAAACACAGGCTTTATGGGGTCATACTAATTCTACTAATACTTCTCCAATCTATAGAATGACCCGTGTTGGTATTCTTAATAATAATCCTCAAGTAGAATTAGATGTAAGTGGAGAACTTCATGTTACTCAGGCAGTTGATTTTGATGATACATTAAATGTTGATGGTGATGTTACTCTTAATGCTAAAGTAGATGTAGATGGATTAGCAACATTTAATGATACTACTGATGCAAGTAGTACTACAAGTGCTTCTGTTCAATTAGATGGTGGACTTGGTGTTCAGAAGAAAGTATATATTGGTGGATCAACAAGGATTCAGGATGCTACTGATTCTTCATCATGTAATACTGGTGCTTTAGTTGTATCTGGTGGTGTTGGTATTGGTAAAAATCTTCATGTTTGTGGTGAAGCTGAGTTTGATGAGAGTGTTATAATAGATGATACAACACAATCTGTAAACTGTACTACTGGTGCTTTAATAGTTAAGGGTGGTGTTGGTATTTCTAAGAATTTGAATGTTTGTGGTGATGCAGATATTTACAGTACAACACAGTCAACAGATAAGAATAGTGGTGCATTAGTTGTTGAAGGTGGTGTAGGAATTGAGAAGAATTTAAATGTAGGTCAGAATACAAAACTTACTGGAACATTAGAATTAGAAAATCAAATAATTGATAAGTTTGATAGTAATGGTGTTGGTATATGTAAAACGGATTATAGATTATCTTCATTCAGTACTGGTGTTGGTGTTGGAGTATCTTGGAGACCTTCTGGAGTTCAAACTAAGAGAACTATTTGGGTTACAAAGAATGGATGTGATAGTAATAGTGGATTATTAGAAGGTGATGCAAAAGCAACAATTGCTTCTGCAGCAGCAGTAGCACAGATGGGTGATACTATTAAAGTTCGTTCTGGTGTTTATTTTGAAGATAATCCAATTGGATTAAATTATGAGGTTGCTATTTCTGGTGAGGATTTAAGGTTAGTTACTATTGTTCCAAATAATACTGATAAAGATATGTTCCATGTTAGAAATGGATGTTTAGTAGAAAATGTGAGTTTTAAAGGATCTGATGGTGTGTTGACAACTCATCATGGTTTGGCAGCAGTAGCATTCCCACCAACAGATAATGCTAAAAAGGCAATTAATGGTTTTATTGAACTTGGTCCATCTAACGAAGGTCCTAAAGGAAGATATCAAAGTCCTTATGTTAGAAACTGTACTAACTTTATGACTGGTAGTATTGGAATGAAGATTGATGGTAATCATGTTAATGCTGCATACACAGGAACTAACAATTTAGGGCAAGATATTAAGAGTATGGTTTGTGATTCATTTACTCAGTATAACGAGGCAGGTATTGGTGTTTCAATTACTAATAAAGGATATGC
>MDTB01145250.1_pt1 | contig 10034 bp, 7 predicted proteins | sample 811161 | NCBI WGS metagenome assembly MDTB01 (sample SAMN05326650, study PRJNA326480) | marine metagenome | isolation source: seawater | place: Mediterranean Sea | collected 2009
GCTTGGGGGTTCGAGTCCCCCCTTCGGTACCACAATCAAAACAGCCAAAAGATGACGCCTGTGTCAAAAGTCAGCTGCTACATCATCGCCTTCAACGAAACTAATAAAATCCGTCCTGCGATCGAAAGCGTCATCAAATGGGCTGACGAAGTGATCCTCTGCGACTCGTACTCAACCCACGAGACTGCAGAGATTGCTGAGGAACTTGATGCTCGCGTTGTCCAAACCGATTTCAGCGGTTTCGGTAAACTGCAAAATGAAGCCATTGCATCCTGTCAGCATGAGTGGATTTTCTCGTTAAATTCCGATGAGCGTTGTACGCCCGAGGCGCGTGATGAAATCCTTTCTATCGTCAGAAAAAATGACCCAAACGGTCCCGTCGCGTATTTCATGCCGCGCAAAAATTATCTGCTTGGACGGTGGGTTCAGCATTCTGGCTGGAATCCTGATTACCGGCAGCCCCAATTGTTTCGACAAGGGCGCTTGAGCTACACGCTTGAAGAAGTCCACGAAGGGTTTATCTGTGACGGTCCAATTGGACACCTCACACAGTCGATTTGGCAGTTCCCGTTAGAGAATCTCGAGCAGATGCTTCATAAAGCACAGCGTTACTCAACAGTCGGTGCTCAGAAACTACTACTGCGGAATAACAAAACCGGCGGCATGGGGCTAGCCCTCCTTCACGGTCTATCCATGTTTTTGAAGATATACCTGTTAAAGAGCGGATGGCGAGATGGTCGTACTGGATTTGCGATTTCGATTGGCGGATTTATCGGTGCGTTTTATAAATATGCGAAACTAGTTGAACTGTAAAACGATTGGACGGAACCAACCATGCCTAAAGTCGGTAAGCCAGACCCATGATCAAACACGCGGCACTTGCAACAGCGGTTGCGACCGCCGGGTTATTGTATACAGCGCTAACCCATGAACCCGATTTAGCTGTATTTGATCAAAAAGAACTTGAATCCCTCATCGAGTCACAACGACCGGCGTTGCTCGTGAATACATCGATCGAGGACCGACGGCAGCAATTCGCGCGATTGATGATGGATTACGCCGAGCAAGAAAATGAGCGGTTGCGCGCCGTACGTGCATTTATTCCTGGCATCATCGAGCGGCAAACAAAACAGGTGGATCGGGATCCAGCCCTTGCTCTGTTAATCGAGCATTTCGAGCTCGACCCAAATACCTCGCTCGATCATCTCGAGGCAGAGCTCTATCTTCGCGTGGATGGCTTGCCGCCTGCGCTGGTTGCAACACAAGCAGCCATTGAGTCAGCCTGGGGTCAGTCCCGGTTCGCACTCGAAGGCAATAATTACTTCGGTCATCATTGCTATGCACCGGGCTGCGGAATCAAACCGAAAGGCAACACCAACAAAAATTTAGAAGTTCGGCGGTTTGATACAGTGGGTGATTCAGTCGCTGCCTATTACCAGAATATCAATACTCACAAGGCCTACCGAAAACTTCGACAGGTGCGACTGGATCTCCGAACTCAAAACGAACCCCTGACGACCAAGGCGCTGATTCCAACACTCAGCCGGTACTCTGAACTGGGGAAGCAATATTTAAAAATTTTACGCTCAGTGTTTCGCTCGGATTACATTCAACTCGCACAACAGGTCGAACCGCATGCAAGTCAGTAGTGCACCCATATGGAAGAGACTGCTCGCATTGCTTTATGACGGGCTTGTGGTGACCGCCCTTATTCTGATCTCCGGACTGGTTTCGTCTGTCCTTGCCCAAGGTGAGGCGCCAGCCTGGCTGACACAAATGCTCATTGTGTTGTCTGTTGGTGGTTATTTTTGGTGGTCTTGGTCACGTGGTGGTCAAACCGCTGGCATGCGCGCGTGGCGCCTTCGTCTGGTTGGATTAGATGGCGAGGCCGTTACCAACGATGTGGCCTTTAAGCGATTGGCATGGTGTTCCGTAACGCTCGCGCCAACGGGTGTCATGCTATTCACTGGGTGGTTGTCACCAATCGGCCAGACAGTCTACGACCGTCTCTCAAATACTCGAGTTGTTGCTGAACCGAAGCCCCAGAAATCAACGCAACAATCTGGGCGTTAACAGAAGCGGGATCAAAAGCGGAAGAATAATCGCAAGTGACGGGTGACCGCCTGCGAGAAATACTGCAGGAGATGCCATATCCATGGCGTATTTAAAAAGGAGACCCAACAAAATTGCCAAGAATACGCGCGTCGACATCCCAAGCGAGCGCATCGATCCAAAGGCCGTGGCCGATGCGAGGAGTGCGAGCGCCACTAAAGTTACAGGGAGTAACAGTCGTTGCCAAAACAGTTGGCTATGCGCACGCGCGTTCAGTCCCTCAGCACTTAAATAGCTGGCGGCATCCCAAAGCTCGCTCAATGACAATGCATCTGGATTTTGTACCAACCATCGCACCTGCCGCTCGGTCAGCTTGGTTGCTTGGCTCAGGTTGTTGGTTTGTTGGCGAATTTGATTGCTCTCAAATGCCAACAGACGAGCTTTTGAGAGTGTGACTTGATTCGCATCAAATCGTACGTTGGATGATGCGATCAACCGCTCCATTGCATTACGAGAATCTGCCATTTCAATCTGCTTCCATAACCGCACCGAACCATCTGGGGCACCCTCAATAAACACATAGCGTCCAGATTCCCGCGTCCAGACCGAGTCTTTCACGCCACCAGAGACATTGGCATCCTTCAACGCCTGACTCAACCGTTCAGCTTCAGGCATTCCGAATTGAGCAACGATTATCGAACCGACCAAAATGGGGGAAAGCACAAACATGACCTTCAGGAAAATCCGCCGAATGCTGAGGCCGGCCGCTCGCAGAATCGTGAGCTCACTCGATTGCGCCAGACCACCAAGCCCTGCCGCGACAGCAATCAATACCATCAGCGGCAAATCCAAATATAGTCGTCTCGGCATGCCAAAGATCGAGACAAGCGCTATTTCGTCTGCGGTGTAGTTTGTGTGCGGCAATTTCGCTTCATCAAGCACCCGAAACACCAGTTCAAGCCCAAAGAACACCAAAAAGACAATCGCAAATGCGACCCAGATCGCGCGTGCGATTAACCAGGTTGAACGATTCATCGCCAACCCCTCCTGCGAGCAAAGGACCCGAGTCCAATGACCAGACTGGCCGCGCCAATCAATATCAGGTGCACCCAAAAAAGACCCGGCCAGGGAGACCACTGACCCAAGGTCACAGCTTTTTCTGCAAACGAAAGTGCCGTGATGTAGCCAAACTGAATCAAAATGACCGGGATCACCCAGATAAATCGGCTTTGCCGCGGCGATCCACGTCCCATCAAAAATGCCCAGGGCAACATGAAGAGGCACACGATTGGCAACGAAATACGCCATGATGCGATGGCTAGCTCAGGCGCCTTCCCCGATGCGATAAGGGCCTCGGTGGACTGGGTATCCAGCGAATCGGGCCGGTTCTCAGTCTCTGGATTGAGACGAATCAAATATCGATCGAACTTGGAAATTTCCCAATCGAGCGACGTCTCTGTACCGATATGGCGATAGCCATTAAACAGAACGAGATATTTCTCACCTGAATTCAGCTCCTGGCGCGCTGTTTTACCGGTCAAGAACACTTCAGTGTTTTTTTGTTCTGATGGTTTGACAATAAAAACGTCAATCAAAGACTCACGATCATCAGAAATTGATTCTGCATAAATCAGACGACCGGATTTGTCGGTTTGGAAACGACCAGGAACCACCGTATCAAAGACCGTCAGGTTTTCTTTAGCGACAACCTGGCGGTCGAGCTCGCGCGCCACCCCGGGTGACAGTACCATCGACAACCAACCAACAATCAGCGCGATGAATAGTGCAGGAACTAAAACGATCGCGAACAGACGACCATTGGAATAGCCTGCAGTACGGAGAATTGTGAGCCCTGATTCTTGGTTCATCCGTCCCATGACCAAAAGCACTGAGAGCGTCAGTGCGAGCGGCAGAATCAGCTCTAGGGATGACGGAATGCGCCAAAGAATCATAGTGAGCATCAGTTCAACAGAGAGTTCTCCGTTGGCTGCTTTCTCCAAGAACTGGATAAATCGACCACTCAACACTACTAATAGAAGGATGAGGGAAACACCCGCGGTGGTTTCCAGAATCTCGCGACTAAAGTACCTCAGAATGATCAAATGTCCTACACTTCCATGCTTAACCAAAATTAAAGGAGCCACCCATGGAGATTAGCCTGACTTCAACTTCTCTCACTGATGTCAGAACCGAATGTTTGGTCGTCGGTGTTCCTGAAGGTGACAGTGTAGAGGGAACCAGCGCGGAACTCGACACGCTGATCTCAGATTTAATCGATTCTGGCGACTTTAAAGCAAGATCTGGATCACAAATGACGTTGCGAAACCCGCAAGGTCTGAGTGCCAAGCGACTGGTACTACTCGGCGTCGGCAAAGCAGACTCCTTCGATGCGCTTGCACAGAACGATGTCTTTGTTGGACTCGGCAAAACGCTTAAAGGCCTTCCGATTACAGAGGCGACGCTTGATATCGCATCGCTGACGCGAGGTGATCAAGGTGCGCAGGAGCGGTTAGGCTATGGTCTTATTTGGGCGGCCTATGAGTACACCACAACCAAACCAAAACCCGCCGACGATGACGCAAAAGTGTTAGCAGCGCTGACACTCATTGGCTCAGACAGCGATCAAATACATGTCACCACTGGGATGACGATCGGTCAAGGCGCAAATGTCACTCGTGAACTCGGCAATCTTCCCGGTAATACCTGTACGCCCCGCTATCTCGCAGATCAGGCAGTGCATTTGGCTGACCGGTTCAGCAAACTCTCGTGCGAAGTGTTCGACGAAGACGCGCTCGAGGAGATCGGAATGCATTGCATGCTGTCTGTGTCACGCGGTAGCGATGAGCCTGCACGCTTCATCGTTCTGAATTATCAGGGAGCGAAGGACGCAGACGCCAAACCCAAAGTTTTGGTCGGTAAGGGCGTGACCTTCGACACAGGTGGTATCAGTCTTAAGCCAAGTGCCGCCATGGATGAAATGAAATTCGACATGTGTGGCGCGGCAACTGTTATGGGTTGTATGCAAAGCATTTGTGAAATGGGCCTTGAAGCCAACGTGATCGGAGTGATTGCGGCTGTTGAAAATATGCCATCGGGTCGAGCAACGAAGCCTGGCGACGTGGTCAAAACGCTCGCCGGCAAAACAGTCGAGATCCTAAACACCGACGCTGAAGGTCGGCTGGTCTTATGTGATGCCTTGACCTATGTTGAACGATTGAATCCAGAGGCTGTTGTCGATATCGCAACCCTGACCGGGGCATGTTTGATCGCGCTGGGTCGTCACAACACTGGACTTTTAAGTACCGATGACCAATTAGCAGATGAGCTTTACCGCATCGGTCGTGAGACCGGTGATCCGTGTTGGAGATTGCCAATCGAAGCGCCGTATCAAAAATTGTTGGACTCCAATTTTGCAGACATGGCCAATATCGGTGGTCGTGACGCAGGAACCATTACCGCAGCCTGTTTCTTATCACGATTCACTGACAAGTACCGTTGGGCGCACTTGGATATCGCGGGTACCGCGTGGTTCAGTGGTGGCAAAGCAAAAGGCGCATCTGGGCGGCCAGTCCCGCTATTGGTGAACTGGCTCAGGGCGTGACCAAGGTTTCCTATTACATTTTAGGTGAGGATTCACTGGAGGCGAGAGCACGCTTTGCTGTGAAGTTTGTGCGACAATCTTTTCGTAAAGGTTTGGATGTGCACTGCCACGTGTCCTCCGAATCTGAGGCTCAAGCTTTGGATCAGCTTCTGTGGGACGATGACGAGAGTTTTATTCCGCATGAAATCGATCATGGCAACTCACCGACAGCTCCAGTTGGTATCGGATGGCAGGACCCTCCCGATCGACACGGTGTCTTGGTGAATTTAGGTGGCTCGCTACCGTCATGGTTCTCGCACTTTGACCACTTAGTGGAAATTGTTGTGCAAGATTCAGCGGTGCTTGAGAGCACACGTGCCAACTGGAAACAATTGAAATTTAACGGGTATCCGATCACACAACACGATTTGCGTTCATGACTGACACTTTAGACAAAATATACGATCCTTCGACCATTGAAACGCGTTGGTATGAATTCTGGGAAACTAACGGCCACTTCGCACCATCGGGTGAAGGCGCACCCTACTCCATCATGATTCCACCTCCGAATGTCACTGGCTCATTGCATATGGGCCATGCATTCCAAGACACCATTATGGATGCATTGATCCGGTATCACCGGATGCTTGGTCACGACACACTTTGGCAAGTCGGAACAGACCATGCTGGGATTGCAACGCAAATGTTGGTCGAGCGTCAGTTATTAGCCTCAGATATTTCACGTCATGATTTAGGTCGCGAAAAATTTTTAGAAAAGGTGTGGGAGTGGAAACACACCTCAGGCGGAATTATTACAAAACAGTTACGCCGGATGGGTGCCTCTGTTGATTGGTCCCGCGAACGCTTCACCATGGATGATGGATGCTCACGTGCTGTCCAAGAAGTGTTTATCCGGATGTTTGATGAAGGTTTGATCTATCGTGGTCAGCGCCTCGTCAACTGGGACCCAGTCCTTCACACAGCCATTTCTGATTTAGAAGTGGTCAGTGAGGAAGAGCAAGGCTCACTCTGGCACTTCAGATATCCGCTGGCGGATGGCTCAGGGCATTTAGTGGTTGCGACCACCCGACCAGAAACGATGCTTGGCGATACGGCTGTTGCTGTGCACCCAGACGATGAGCGCTACAGCCACTTGATCAGCAAAACCATCGCATTACCGCTCACCGATCGCGAAATCCCAATCATTGCAGACGACTACGTGGATCCAAAATTCGGAACCGGTTGCGTCAAGATTACCCCTGCGCATGACTTTAACGACTATGCGATGGGTGAGCGTCATCAGTTACTGACGATTAATATCTTAACCAAGGATGCCACATTGAATGATACCGTTCCTGACGCGTACTGCGGAATGGATCGCTTTGAGGCGCGTGATCAGATTGTTGCTGACTTGGATGCGCTTGGGCTTGTGGAAAAAATCGATCCACACACACTGAAAGTGCCACGAGGTGATCGCTCGGGGGTGATTGTCGAACCACTGTTGACCGATCAGTGGTTCGTGGCTGTCGAAACACTGACAAAGCCTGCCATCGAGGCCGTAGAGAATGGTTCGATTCAGTTTGTACCCAAGCAATGGGAAAACACCTACTTTGCGTGGATGCGTGATTTGAAAGATTGGTGTATCTCACGACAGCTTTGGTGGGGCCATCGGATTCCAGCGTTTTATGATGATGCGGGTATTATTTACGTGGCTGAAGACGAGGCGGCGGCTCGGGCTAAATACAATCTCAACTCAGATGTGCAACTCACGCAAGACGATGACGTCCTTGATACCTGGTTCTCATCGGCGCTGTGGACGTTTTCAACACTTGGGTGGCCAAACGATACCGAGGCTTTAAAGCGCTATCACCCGACCAGTGTTCTGGTCACAGGCTTTGACATCATTTTCTTCTGGGTTGCCCGAATGATCATGATGACGCTGAAGTTCACCGGTGATGTTCCGTTTAAGACAGTCTATGTGCATGGTCTGGTGCGTGACGCCGAAGGCCAGAAAATGTCGAAGTCCAAGGGCAACGTCTTGGATCCAATCGATCTGATTGATGGGATTTCCCTGGATGACCTGTTAGAGAAGCGGACAGGCTCACTGATACAACCGCAGATGCGTGAGACCATCGCCAAGGCAACGAAACGACAATTCCCAGATGGCTTGCAAAGCTACGGAACAGATGCGCTCCGCTACACGTTTTGCTCGCTCGCATCGACAGGCCGAGATATTAATTTCGATGTTGGTCGGATCGAGGGCTACAGAAACTTCTGTAACAAGCTCTGGAACGCAACACGGTTTGTGATGATGAAAATCGACGGTCACACCTTAGGCGATCTCGAGGTCGCACACATGACTGTGTTTGACCGTTGGATCCGGTCGAGCCTGCAAGCAACCGAGGCCAAAGTCGCGCAAGGGATCGACAGTTATCGACTCGATTTAGCAAGCCAAGCGATCTATGAATTCGTCTGGAACGAGTACTGTGACTGGTATTTGGAGCTGACAAAGCCAATCTTGGCCGATGGCGGGGCAAGTGCTGAAATACAGGCTGCAACCCGACGGACATTAGTTGGGGTGCTGGAAACGATCCTACGTCTTGCGCATCCGTTGATGCCATACATCACCGAAGAGCTCTGGCAACAAGTCGCACCCCTCATTGGTCGTGGCGGGGATACCATCTCAAAAGCGCCCTATCCGGTGAGTGATGCATCCAAACAAGATGCTGAGGCGGAAAGTGATGTCGACTGGATGAAATCAGTGATCGTCGCCGTTCGAACCATCCGTGGTGAAATGAATCTGTCGCCCGGTAAAGAGATTCCGATGATACTCGCCGGTGGCAGTGGCGATGATCGCGATCGTCTCGCTCGACTCGAGTCACTGATTGTGCCGCTTGCCAAACTCTCAGATGTTGAATTCTTGGGTGCAGCTGATCCGATACCAGCCTCATCAACTCAACTGATTGGGCAGTTGGAAGTGCATGTACCAATGGCTGGACTGATTGATGTCGAAGCCGAAGTCGCACGGCTCGAAAAACAGCTGAAGAAGCTAGAAGTTGGGATCAAAGGGTTAAGTGGCAAACTCAATAACCCAGGGTTCACCGATAAAGCGCCAGCTCATGTGGTCCAACGCGAACGAGGCCGGCTCGCTGAGGCAGAAGTACAGCATGCGAAGATCACTGTCACAATTTTCAAGCTGAGACAGCGATAAAAACGGACAAAAAAGAAAATCGAAACCGTTTGTTCAATGAAAAAATTCTATCAAAAGAGTTGATCATCGATTTATCCACAGCTCAATAAAACCCAAAGCCAGAGTCTCTCAGGCTTTGGCGTTTTTAGAGCTAAGTTCTCCCCAGTTTATCCACAAAAATTTGACATTGACTTACGGCCCAACCACACTATCTTGTATCTGAGGTTCAAAGACACCCCTACATCTTGGGGTGAGACCCAAAAGAATAACGAGGGACTTGGTGGAGGCCGTATGTATCAATCAAGCCGTGTCAGCGGACAACAAGACGAACAAACAGTGGCGCCAAAGGCAGCCCCTGTAGCACCTGATGCGACACCGACTCCGGGTGAAATCCGAGTCATGAAGCGCAATGGTGCCGTTGTCGGTTTTGACGCGACAAAAATCGTGGTTGCAATGAGTAAAGCGTTTTTAGCCGTCGAAGGAAACACGGCTGCAGCCAGTAATCGGATCCATGAAACCGTCGAACGACTGACGGCTCAAGTCGTCGATATTTTCCGCCGCCGGATGCCGTCAGGTGGCATCGTTCATATAGAAGATATCCAGGATCAGGTCGAATTGTGCCTGATGCGGAATGGGGAACATCGTGTCGCTCGCGATTATGTGCTCTATCGCGAAGAACGGAAACGTATGCGTTCTGAGAAAGTGGAAGCACCACGCGAGGAGCATCCAGAAATCCGAATCGCCAAAGAGGACGGCTCCAAAGAGCCGTTGGATGTTGGTCGATTGAAAACCGTCATCGCTGAGGCGTGCGACGGACTCACTGATGTCGACGGCGAGACTGTTCTGCGAGAAACGTTGAAAAATCTGTATGACGGTGTCACACAACACGACGTGAATACAGCGCTCATCATGAGCGCACGAACCATGGTCGAAAAAGAGCCAAACTACACCTACGTCACCGCACGGCTGTTACTCGATGATATTCGAGCCAAAGCACTGACACGGTTAAATGTTGCAGAAAAGGCAACGCAATTTGAGATGGAATCACTCTATCCAGGGGCTTTAGAAGCGCTTTTAGAATTGGCTGTTGAAAGTGAGCTTGTTTCAAAAGAGTTGCTGGAATATGACCTTGATCGGATGGCATCAGCACTCATCGCTGAGCGTGATAACCAGTTTACCTATCTAGGCCTTCAGACACTCTACGACCGTTAC
>MDTB01160946.1_pt1 | contig 10034 bp, 2 predicted proteins | sample 811161 | NCBI WGS metagenome assembly MDTB01 (sample SAMN05326650, study PRJNA326480) | marine metagenome | isolation source: seawater | place: Mediterranean Sea | collected 2009
AGGTTTTGTTGATGGTAAAGATGATGGTTTGTTTCACCCTGACGAAGAAATGACTCGTCGTGATGTTACCTTAGCTATTGCTAAACAACGTAAAATTGAGCCTAAAGAGGTTCAGTTTGATCCATTTCTGGATGTTAAAAAATCAGATCCTGATGCGGGCTTAATCTCTGCTGCGGTTGATAATGGTATTATTTTTGCGTTTGCTGATGGTACCTTTCGCCCCAATGAAAAAGTAACCATCGCCGATGCATTTAAAATGCTTAATAATGCGGGTGTTATTGATAGTGACGAAATTATAGTTAGTAAAAAACCGATTAAACGATTTGAATTTGCGTTATTTTTTAAACAAGTTCGTCGTTATGATCAACGAGTCAACTATCTACTTGATTGGGATCAAGGGTATAATATTCCAGATTAATTTTCTTGATGAACTATAATGTTGGTTTAATCGGTGCTGGCGCTGTTGGATTGTATTATACTTCTTTTTTGGCAGAACAAGGTTGTTCAATTACAGTTTTTACACGGAATATTTATGATTATGATGATCGGAATATTATTATTGATTCACATCAAAAACCACGATCATTTTCTTTTGATCAAGTGGTTGGTTATGGTTCCACATGTAATATTGAGTTTGATTTAATAATTGTTGCGACCAAAGCTTTGCCTAATATTGATGCTGCGAAATTGGCCAAACCGTATGTTTCTCAACATACTGTTATTTTAATTATTCAAAATGGACTGGACATCGAAACGCCGTTTTTAAATCGCTTTAAGCAGCCTATTTTACGCGGGTTGGGTTTTATTTGCGTCAAACGTGAGTCTAAAAACCGAGTTCAGCATTTGGATTATGGTCCACTAACGCTTGGTGTTATTCAAGGTCATTCCAAACAGCCGCTTCTTCAGTCTTTTTTTAATATATTGGATCATTCGGATCTTGATTATGATTATGTCGATGATATCCAAGCTGCGATTTGGAAAAAGCTGTTATGGAATGCCGCGTTTAATCCATTATCTGTTTTTTATGGTGGTGTTGATACCTTGTTTTTGTTGGAAAACGCTCGTGCTTTTAATGATGTTAACGAGATAATGGATGATGTTATCAATGTCGCGCGATGTGTCGGTGTTAACCTTTCCGATTCATTAAAAGAAGAAATGATTTCTAATACCATGAAAATGCGCCCTTATAAAACCAGTATGTGTCTGGATTTTGAATCAAACTTGCCTCTAGAGATTGATGCTATCTTAGGGAATTTAATCAGGATAGCTCAACGTTTTAACCAACCCGTTCCAAAAGTTAGCTTTATTTATAATAATTTATTAAAAAATACCTAAATTGTATAAATTATAATATTTTTATTTTCTTTATTTAAACCCAATATTGATGTTTAAAAATCATGAAATTAGGGAATAATCTAATGTCTAGGAGAATTTAATGAGCATTCTACGTTTGGTTACACTATTGTTTTTTGTATTATATATTCCTCTTCATGCTGTTTCAGGTAATGTTAATGTTCAGTTTTTAATTGGCGACTCTGATAACGGGACGTTTCAAGGCGATTACCACATTACCTTTGGTATTTTTGCCGAGCCCAATGTCGCAAAAGAAAAGGCGATCTGGAAAGAAACTCACAAACTTGTTATTACTGAAGGTAAAATATCGCAAGTATTGGGTAAACAAACACCAATTGATTATCATCTTTTTAAACCGGATCAACTGTATATCGGCTTGTTTTTTGAGGAAATCACAGATACTTTATTTGTGCCACTTATTAGTGTGCCTGCGGCCGTTGTGTCTAAATATTCAATTTATGCGAAAGAAATCGAGCACACTGAAAATTGGTTTAAAGTTAATACGGTTAATCACCGGGTCGGAATAGGGATTACGGAAAATTTAACGGTTCCACTTGAGGTGGTTGGCTCTGCAAATATTACGTCAGTTAATGCTACCGGAGAAATTCATAGCCCCGATGGCTATAATATTCATAAACTTGATTACATGAAATTGGTAAATTTAGACGATTACTCTTTGTCACCATATGATTACAATAATGACACGCCAACTGTTGATACTGTTTTTGTAACAACTGAGCGGCAAGTTGGCGTTGGAATCTATGTGACTTCCAATATTGAGGAACAATTGCATGTTAGTGGAAATTTAAAGGTTGATCATGGCAGTTATCTCGGAATAAGTAATCTTCAATTGGCTGGCGATGCAGGTGCGACAGTGGAAGCTTATAATGATACGAATCAATTAATATGGGATTCAAATAAAGGTTTTTTTCATGCTGGTTATGGTAGTGGTAATCAATGGAGTCGAACAAATAGTGGGATTAACTCGGTTGCTTTTGGTCGAGATAACAAAGTGTCTGGTGATTATGGTTTTTCTGTTGGTTTGGATAATAATGTTTTAAAAACAGCTTCAAGTGTTGGTGGGGGGCAAGATAATCAGGTAAATGCTCCTTATTCAGGTGTTTTTTCTGGTAACACCAATGTAATTAATAGCACCACTAGTGACCATGGGAAGACGGTGATTGCCGGAGGTGATGAAAATCAGATCACGGGTGATTATGCCGCTATTTTAGGTGGTCAAAGTAATAGGATTACCAACTCTGATTCATTGGGTTCTTTTGCCAGTATTATTGGTGGTAAATCAAATCAAATATTAAATGATTCGAAATACTCTAGTATTTTGGGTGGACAGAATAATATCGTTTATGGTCAAGGATCGTTTGCTTTGGGAGGATATAATCAAGTTGGGTTTGCTTCAAGCCAGCACAATGGGGTCTTTATTTTTTCTGATTCTACCTTTGATTCTTCAAATTATTTTAATAGTCATTCATCGGATCAATTTTTGATTTATGCTACGAATGGTGTTGTTATTGGATTGGATGGTTTTGATAATAAGGCCGATCTAACTATCGATGAATTTAATCCACCAAAAACATATCCGCCTCAAAGTGAATCTGTAAAGGACCACTCAATACGAACCGCTGGGGATATTGTTTCTGCTGACAAAGATGGTAATTTGGGTTACCTCGTTGGTGATGGTACTTTTATTACAAATATTCAAAGTTTGTGGAAGAGTGATAGTCTGGCCGCCTCTGTCTATGTTGATGATAAACGAATTGGAATTGGCGCAGTGAATGACTTGTCACCGGCTGATTCCCTTCTTTATATTAAAGAAACCACTGGATATCCAGCTAATATAAAACTTGAATCAGCCAGTGCAACCATAGTGGATTTTGGTATTAATGCTTCTAATTCATTTATTTCTTCCACGGTTCCTTTAAAATTACAATACAATGGTAATGATGTTGTTGAAGTTACTAATTCTGATAATGGTGAGTTTGTTGTTCATACTCAATTGGGGATTAATGTATCAAACCCAGACGACTCATTAGATGTGGATGGTAATGCTGAAATTACGGGTAAGTTGTCCATTACATCTATTGAAGCGACTCAAACCATTACCGCTAATGCGTTTGTTGGAGATGGAAAAAAATTAACGGATGTTCCAGTATATTATATGAGTCCTCAAGATGGGGTTCCGTTTAAACAGCTGGTTATGGATAATAGTGGAAACGTTGGTATCGGAACAGTAACGTCTAATATTCAGACGTTATTGCATATTGGTGATGATTCCGGTGTACAAATTCGACTGGAAGAGACGGATGATGCAAATGACCGATATACGTTGCTATCTTCGAGTTCACGATTTAATTTAACATTTAATGATTATCAACAAGATTCGGATGAGGTTTTCTCTTTTAATTCTAAAAAAGAAGGTAGCTCGACCGAAGAGCAGCTAATGATTATCACCGGTGAAGGAAATGTTGGAATTGGAAAACTACCGTCTAATCCTCTTGATGTGGATGGAAATATTAAAGCCACTTCGTTTGAAGGTGATGGTTCGTCGGTTACTAATGTTCAGTTAGATGCTAATCAAACGGGTTCGGCTACATTTGAATCTTCAGTTACATTAGAAGATGTTTTAAAGTTAACACCACTTAGTACTGATATTGCAGCTGCTTGTAACGCCAATGATGATGTTGGTTCAATTTTTACGGTTCAACCTAGTGGGCAATCTTTGACACTTTGTATTTGTGTTGCTGCGGGAACACCAAAAAACATTTTAAATTCTGCTGCGGATGATGTCTGTCAGTAACCTTTAAAATTAATACTTTTTCATATTGTAAAATCATCATCTTTATTTTATGTAATTTTTGCAATATTTAGTATAATTTTTATTTATTTTGAATATTTTTTAATGTTTAAGTTTAGCGAAAAATGGGAATAAATAAATGGTGAATTCATGATCGTTAAACATTATCTATTTTATCTCATATCATGGCTGTTTTTAATCTTTTTACCTATTCAGAGTAATGCAGCGCCATCTTACCATTTGGAAGCCACTGGTCCATCCGAGGTTGAGCTTTCTGGGGTTTTGCACCCATCAAATAATGGATTAGTTAATGGTACGTTTAAAACAACGGTATTTATATTTAATGAAGATCAAAGTGTTCCTACCGCTTCGTTTAATCAAGATATTAAAGTTGTGAATAATTATTTTCGAACTTCAGCTGACTTAAAGAGTTTGTTAATCCCTTTTTTGAGATCAAGAAAACGTGTTACTCTTAAAATTCAGTTTACTGATGATTTGTTTTCGGAACTGCCCATTGCATCTATTCCAACAGTAATTAAGTCCTCATCTGCTTTAAATACGATTCAAATGATGGATGATGATGTCATTTTTTATGATTATGAAAATCAGCGTATCGGAATAGGAACTCAAAACCCTGCTGTAGAGGTTGATGTGGTTGGAACAGTTAATGTTTCTGGATATTTATATGGTGATGGTTCGCAACTTACCAATCTATCTTATAAAGGTGCGGATAATTATAATTTCTTACGATCAGAAGATGGCGACTTTTTGGTTGTTACCGTTAATATTGATGGTGATGTTATGTTGGGTGGGCGAACGCAAACCGATTCATTTTTAACCGACTTAACGGTTTATGGGTCGTTATTGGTTGAATCCAGTAAAACAGTAACTTCTGATATTGTTTCAGGTGCTGGATCAAGGTGGATGTGGTATTCAGAAAGGGATGTTTTACGAATTGGATACGTGCCATCTTATTACTGGGATGATCAGTATAGTGGAAATAATTCGATTGTTTTTGGATATGCATCCTTGGCAACAGGAAATTACTCGGTTGTTACGGGTGGGTACTATAATGAAGTTCGTGCTGACAGTTCAATAATTGCTGGTGGAAGTGAAAATAAAGTTTTAAAACAATCTAGTATTATTGTTGGCGGTCAAAATAATTTGATTGATAGTAAATCAGCGATAATCCTTGGAGGAAAACAAAATCAGGCAAAATTTAAATCAATTGTGCTTGGAGGGTATGAAAATGAGTCCTTCGGTGATAATGCCGTTGTGTCTGGTTTTAAAAATAAAACGTCAGGTTCAAAGTCTATCGTTCTTGGTGGTAAACACAACCGATTATTCGCTAATCAGTCTATTGCAATTGGTAAAAATACCTATTTATATCCAACCCATAATAATACGATCGTTTTTGGCTTAAAGGCGTCAGACTCAGAAATACAATCTATATCATCAGGTAATATTTTTATTAATGTTGATAATGGTGTAGGAATAGGGACATCTTCGACCACTCCTAATGCCGTTATGGTGAACGGTATTGTTTCTGCCAATTATTTAATTGGTGATGCTTCAAAAATAACGAATGTTAAAAATCCAAATAGTGCCTGGGGTATTCTGCTTCCATCTAAACCTACGTTTTTGGTTCATGAGGGGCGTATGGGGGTTGGTACCAGTAATTTAATTGAGTCCTTAAATGTTGAAGGAAGTATTCATATTTCTGGAGAGGCTGAAGAGGATGAGGGGACCATTCGTTATTTTAACGATGAATTTTCGGTTTATAAAAATGGCGAGTGGGTTTCATTGCAAATGCTTGATACGGATACAACCTATAGTGCGTCTCGTGGATTATCTCTGAATACTGATACATTGACGTTTGATTTGGTGACTGAAAATGCCGCTATTGGTCAGGTGTTAATTTGGAATGGTAACATGTGGAAGCCTGCATTTTTGGATCAATTTATTGAACAAGCGGAACCATCCAGAGTAAATGATTTGGCGACTTCAAAACGCCTGTTTTTTCCTGATGGTAATGTTGTAATTAATAAACCTGATTCAACGGCAGTTGCTATATTACCAGATTACCCACTAACGGTTTATAACTCTGATGATCAAGACACGTCTATGTATTTGTTTGATAATACAGAAAATTCAAAAAGTTTGTCATTATCGATTAGCCCTCCTGGGGTTCATTTTCAGGCGTATTATAACCTCGGTTCATTTATCCAATCGGCTGATCGAGGTGCTGGCTTTGAGGTTTCCAATAATACATTTGTGATGTATATCGATGATGATACTGGTGTAAAGACCCCCATGGTTGAGATTGATTCGAGTGCAATTCGAATTAATGATAGCCCCACCCATCGTAACTACCCATTCTATGTTGGTGGCAGCATGGCTACAGACGCTTTTCTATTCGATAGCTCGTTAACGGCTGTAGGGCTTTATCTTTTGGATGATTATTATCGAAATTGTAATCCAGCGGACTTCCCTGACAAAACGTGTTTTGGTTCACAAGCGAAAGATCGGTCTGTTGTGTTTGAACAAACGACGGATGGTGAAGTTACATTTCAGTCTGGTCCTTATGGTGGTGATATCGTTTTTTCTCAACTAGGCCAGCAAATTGCGCGAGTGAAATTAAATAAAATGGGAAACACAGTGTTTGGATTAACGCCTAAATGGCCACGATCTGAAGTGGATATCTATGAAGGGGATATTCATATTACCGATGGTTATGGTATCGGTTTTTACCAATCTAAAACTAAATTCTCTGATTTTGTTTTTGACTCTACTAAAAATAATCGTATTGAAATTTTTACATCTTCGGAGCTTAATGTACCTAATTTTTCTGTTTCTGAAACAGGTAATGTGGCGATTAATGCGCCAGCAAATAATGACTATGACCTTTATGTTACATCTACAGAAAATGCGAGGGATATTACGGTTCAATTAAACGCATTAGACGATTATGATTCAGCTGTTCGATTTTTGGTTGATGAAAATGATGATGCCGACTTTGATGAGTCGGGTGAGCAATACCAAATGCATTTAAATAACTCTCAATTGGTTTTTTCGGAAGGTGATGACAAGGATCCTTTTTTAACTATTGCTCAGGAAGGGTATGTTGGGTTTAATGATCAGACCCCAACGTCGGCTCTGTCTGTAAGTGGTGATATTGTGATGTTAAATCAAACGGGTCTTTACTTTAATGAAGTTGGTAATTCATCGTTATACCCAGCTCTTGAAGTTGACTCAAACTCGACTCAAATTGAGTCTTCTGATCATATTTCATTATTAAATCCAGTGGGCAATGTTTCAATTGATATCGATTCAAACGGGGTTGCTATTAATACATATAAAGAAAGAAATACTATTCAAGCGGTTGATATTGAGTTTGAAGTGAGCGGAAATATGGTTGTTAGCGGGAATATCTACAATACGTTGGATGATAAAATTTTTCCGCTAGATGTCAAAAACCAAGATCTATCAAAGGAAGTTCGAACCATTGATACGATTAATTTTGATACTGAGTCTGGTATTACTTTAACAGGAACAAATACCCCTAATGATTTACTAAAAGTTGTTGGTCGGCCTTACTATAATCGAATTAAACTTCCGAATGGTGATATCTTTAGTGCCGATGGAAATACGGAATTACGTCTTATAGGTAGGGGAATTACCGTGACTGCTAACAATCAAAATGAACGGGCAAAAGTGACCGACTTAACTTATGATAACTTGAAGCTCTTTAATGATTTGATTTCAGGTGGTCAAATTTCAGGTAATTTAACCGTTAAAGGTGACTTTATTGTTAATAATGGTATTGGTGGTCGAGCCAATATATTAAAAAAGGTGCCATACCGGTGGCAACAGGTAACTCGAAATAATACGGCTATTCCGGATCTTCCAGGTGCTATTTTTAATTATTATGATGAAGGTGAAATTTATTACACAAAAGGAAAAGTTGGTATTAATACTAATTTTCCAAATACACTTTTTGAAGTTGCTGGAACAGCCTCAATTAAAGAGTTGCTTAACTCAAATGGTTTTCAAGCATCAATTATTAGTTCAACATCGAACTTGAATATTGACTCTGATAATCAAATGTCATTTCAATCCAAGGCGGGTGACATTATAATTGGCCGTAATGGAGAATCCGTTACCGATTCGACGTTTGACCAATTTTTAAAAGTGACGCCTAAATCTCAATTGCTTTTTGATAACACCTCTTCACAATATTTAATCGATGTTGGGAAAAATAATTATAATTATACAACTGAATTTTTAATTGATTCTGATATCGCGATTAATATTGATCTTAAACGAGATTCTAGTCAGTCGTTTCTTAGTTTGCGGTATGACCGAGATGGATCTGTTTTTCCAAAAGATCTTGTTGAATCTCATGTTGAAATTGAATCATCAAATGGGTTAGCCTTTTTTACCAATAATTCTAAAAACACATTGCAACTTTTGAATAATGGTAATGTTGGAATTTTTGAGCCAACCCCTGTAAATAGCCTGGATATTGCCGGAAATTTATCGATTGGAATCACGGATGCCGGGCCTGCAAATTCTTTAATTGTTCAAAATAACGTGGGGGTTGGTTTTGGTAGTATGGCTTTACCTCGATCGGCATTAGAGGTTAGTGGTTCAGTCATTGTTGGCGAACCAAGTTCTGTAGAAATACCCAAAGGGTTTTATATCAAAGGTACTGGATCGTCAAAAATGTTAATCGGTGGGTTACCAAAATCAAATGAGCGTCTGTTTGCAAATGGTGATATGTCGATTAAAAACGGTCGGTTGACTGTTCGGAATGGAATCATTGATGCGTTGGTTATTGAGAGAGATAATACGTCTTCAAAAGTAGATACCATATCACAATTAGAATCTCTTAAGGGTATTAACTTTTTCAGTTTAGATGCAATTAATTTTAAGACATTTGATGGTGTCTCTAATTGGAATAACGAACTTGTCTTAACAACAACTGCGACTTTAGGAATTGGTGGTGTGCCAGATACTGTTTTTCATGTCATGGATGATGATAATGATACCATTGTTAAGATTAATTCAGCTGCAGATTCAATGATTCGGTTTAAATACGGGTCTTATCAAGCGGTCATTGGTACTAATGCGGATGGTTTTAAGATTAAAACAGACTCCTCAAGTTTATCGAGTGCTGAACTTACTATAGATAATGATAATGTGGGCATTAATGCTAACCCTAAGGGGGGTTATGATGTACATGTAAATGGAAATTTAAATGCCTTAAATTATGTTATTCAAGATCAATTTACAGCGACTGGTTATCGAGATTTTCAATCGGTTCCATCGGGTGTTATTGTATTGTGGATTGGTACTGAAAACAATATCCCTCCTGGATGGCAGAAATGCAACGGATCAAATGGTTGCCCAAATATGGATGGTAAATTTGTAAAGGGTGTTAATACCAGTTATTCAAATATAAATGATACGGGAGGGAGCCATGACGGGGTTCTTTCTGAAAGCCTTCATACCCATTCAAGTGCTTCTCATAAACATAAGTTGACCAAAGATGGTCATAGTCATTCATTTTCAGTTAACAATCATTCGATAGGTAATACCCATACTGGCTGGAAAGACGGTTATGGGACGCATGGTCATTCAGGCGGTGGTAATGAATATACTGTATTATCAAGTTCGGGAAGTCATCGACATACATACCAAAACTCTCATAAGCATGGCGGTGGGAATAACGTTCCTACATTTACAGGTGGTAAACACTCTGATAATCATCATTTTTCAGGTTCTGAATCACATGCTCATGGCGGTGCAAATGATGCTAATTCGAGTAATGTAACAAGGGGTGAGGGGGATAATGCTCTTGGTGATG
>MDTB01198853.1_pt1 | contig 10034 bp, 9 predicted proteins | sample 811161 | NCBI WGS metagenome assembly MDTB01 (sample SAMN05326650, study PRJNA326480) | marine metagenome | isolation source: seawater | place: Mediterranean Sea | collected 2009
CCTATAATTAAAAACATTGGAATTAAACCAGCTTCAAAAAATAAATAAAATATAACAAGATCTAAAGAACAAAAAACACCAATCATGAATGATTCCATTATTAGTACAGCTATAAGAAACTCACTTAATCTATTTTTAATGGAATTGTTAATTGATAAAATACAGAGAGGTGTAATAAATGTTGTCAATAAAATAAATAGAATTGAAATTCCGTCAATACCAACTTTATAATTGATAAAGTTTTTAATCCAGACTCGATCTTCAACAAACTGAAACTCGGAAGTTGTTTGATCAAATAAGGCCCATAAATATATAGATAAAAAGAAGTTTACGATGGAAGTAAATAAAGCAACGTACTTAACTGTATTATTATTTTTTTCACTGCTTCTAGTAAAAAATATAAATAAAGCACCAATAGTTGGAAGTAAAATTAAAGATGAGAGAATAGGAAAATTCATTATTTAACAATTAAAAAGGTTAATAAAGCAGAAAATCCAAGAAGCATTACGAATGCATATTGATAAATAAATCCACTTTGAAATTTATTGGCTTTTATAGAAAATCTTTTAATTATTGCTGAAATACCATCAGGACCAAATCCATCAATTATTTTCAAATCAAAAAACTTCCACAAAAATAATCCTATTTTTTTTGATGATCTGACAAATAAAACATCATAAAGTTCATCAAAATACCACTTATTCAATAAAAAATTGTATAAAGGCTTATTAATTTTAACAATTTGTTCAGGTATTTTTTTATTCTTAATAAATAAATAGTAAGCGATTGGAATTGATAAAATTACTAATGTTGGAGTTAAAATTAAAAACCAAAATGGCGGATGATCATTACTTAAAGGTTCCAAAAAGAAGATTGACTCTTTCCAAAAGTTATTAGCCGCCTCATATCCAATAAATAGTTCTTTAAAAGCATAACCAGCAAATACTGCTCCAATTGAAAGAAGGATTAATGGCACTATCATCACAAGAGGAGATTCATGTGTTTCCTCTATTTTGATATTTTTGTTATTATATTCGCCATGAAAAGTTTTAAACATAAGTCTCCAAGAATATATTGAAGTAAGAAAAGCCGTAAAAACACCAATACTAGCAGCGTAAAACCCTGCAGTATTTCCTCTCAAATATGCAAACTCTATGATCGCATCTTTAGAATAAAAACCCGACAATAAAGGAAAACCAGTTAAAGCTAAGGTTCCTATTATCATTAATGCGTAGGTATAAGGGAGTTTTTTCCATATACCGCCCATGTTATTTATATTTTGTTCATCTTTAAAAGCATGAATAACTGATCCAGATCCTAAGAATAATAAAGCTTTAAAAAAAGCATGAGTAAATAAATGAAACATTGCAACATTGTAAGCGCCTACTCCAGCTGCAAAAAACATGTAACCTAATTGACTACAAGTTGAATAGGCGATTATTTTCTTTATATCATTTTGCACTAAAGCTACAGAAGCAGCAAAAAAAGCTGTACTCATTCCAACAATAGTTATGATATTTAATGCTAATTCTGAATACTCATAAATTGGTGAACACCTTACAACTAAAAAAACACCTGCGGTCACCATAGTTGCTGCATGAATCAAGGCTGAGACTGGTGTTGGACCTTCCATTGCATCTGGCAACCAAGTGTGTAGTAAAATTTGTGCAGATTTTCCCATTGCACCAATAAATAAAAGTATACAAATTAAATTAATTGCGTTTACTTCAATGCCTAAAAAAACTAATTCTTTATCTGTGATTGAGGGTATTTGTTCAAAAACTTCAGAATAATTTACCGTTCCAAATAAATAAAAAATTAAAAATATTCCTAAAGCAAAACCAAAATCACCTACTCTATTTACTACGAATGCTTTTATTGCTGCAGCATTTGCTGTTTCTTTTTTAAACCAAAAACCAATTAAAAAATAAGAACAGAGGCCAACCCCTTCCCAGCCAAAGAATAATTGTATAAAGTTGTCAGATGTTACCAACATTAACATTGCAAAAGTAAACAATGATAAATAAGCCATAAATCTAGGTTTGTGTGGATCATGAGACATATATCCAATGGAATAAATATGGACTAAAGCAGAAACTGAAGTAACAACAACCAACATAACCGATGACAAAGCATCAATTTTCATAGACCAATTGACATCTAATGACCCAGAATTAATCCATGTGGCAATAATTATATTATCTTGATATTGGTTGACCATAACCTCATAGAAAACTAACACAGAAAGTATTGCAGATATTGCAACCAACGAAGTTGTAACAATTTCAGAGTTTCTGTCACCAATAAATTTTCCAAAAAAACCTGAGATAATTGAAGCTATCAAAGGTAATGCAATAATCGAAATTTCCATTTTATCCCTTTAACTTATCAATTTCTTCAACACGTATTGTTCCAGAATTTCTGTAATAAACTACAATAATCGCTAGTCCTATTGCAGCTTCAGCAGCCGCAACGGTTAAAATAAATAATGTAAATACTTGACCAGATAAATCACCTAAATAAATAGAAAAAGATACCAAATTAATATTAACTGCTAACAATATTAGTTCTATGCTCATTAAAATTACAATGATATTTTTTCGATTTAAAAAAATTCCTATTATTCCAATACTAAAAATAACAGCACCTAAAGTTAAATAATGTCCCAAACCTATCTCAGTCATCAATTTTTACTCCCTTGTTAGAAGCAACTTCTAATACTTCTACTCCTTCAGATCTTTCTCTTGAAATTTGTTTTAAGTAACTTTGTTTTTTAACTCCTTCTCTTTGTCTAAATGTAAGTACAATTGCTCCTATCATTGCAATTAACAAAATCATTCCACTAATTTGAAATATATGAATGTAGTCAGTGTATAAAACCTGTCCTAGAGAATGTGTATTGCTAATTTCATTTTTAATTAGGTTGGTAGTTTCAAATAAATCAGGTTTATATTTCCATCCACCAATAACAATGATTAATTCAGAAAAAATAATTGCACTAATTAATAATCCCACAGGTATATGTCCTGAGTTTTCCTCAGAAATAAACCATTGGTTCTTTTGCTGCGAAACATTTAGCATCATTACAACAAATAAAAACAATACAGCTACAGCACCAACATAAACTATTAGCATGATCATGCCTAAAAATTCTGCACCAACCATTATGAATAGACAGGATATACTTATAAAATCAAGAATTAAAAAAAAAACAGAATGAACTGTGTTTTTAGAAACTGTAACCATGATTGCTGAAACAACAGCAATTATTGAGAATACATAAAAAAATATTGCATGTGCTAACATAAATTATCTATATGGATTATCAGTTTTTATATTTGCTGCTAAAATATTTTCCCACCTGTCTCCATTATCAAGAAGTTTTTCTTTAGTATAATAGAGTTCTTCACGAGTCTCTGTAGAAAATTCAAAATTAGGTCCTTGCACTATTGCGTCTACAGGGCAAGACTCTTCACATAAACCACAATAAATACATTTCATCATATCGATATCGTAACGAGTAGTTTTTCGACTTCCATCAGATCTTTCGGCTGACTCAATTGTAATTGCTTGCGCAGGACAAACCGCTTCACACAATTTACATGCTATGCACCTTTCTTCTCCATTAGGATATCTTCTTAATGCATGCTCTCCTCTATATCTTGGACTGATTTTTCCTTTTTCAAATGGATAATTTATAGTCTTTTTAGATTTAAAAAGTTCTTTCAAAGCAATAAGTAATCCACCAATAAAATCGGTCATTAATATTGTTTTAAAGAATCTAGTTATTTTCATTTAAGTCGTAGGTAAAAGGTTAAAATAAAATAGATAACTTGCTGTTGAAACAACATAAGTTAGAGATAGAGGTAAAAATATTTTCCAACCTAATCTCATAAGCTGGTCATATCTATATCTTGGAACAACTGCTTTAACTAATGCAAAAAGAATAAATAATAATAAAATCTTTAAAATTAACCAAATGGCACCAGGTATTAAATTAAAGGGATAAAGATCAATTGGTGATAACCACCCACCTAAAAAAAGTATTGAACCAAGGGCGCACATTAACAAAATATTTGCATATTCTCCCAGCCAAAACATTGCATACATCATTCCTGAATATTCTGTTTGATATCCCGCTACGAGTTCAGCTTCTGCCTCAGGTAAATCAAAAGGTGGTCTATTTGTTTCTGCTAATGCCGATATAAAAAAAACTACAAACATTGGAAATAATGGTATTACAAACCACATATTTTTTTGAGCAATCACGATATCATTCAAATTTAATGATCCCACACACAACAAAACATTGATAATAATGATTCCAATTGAAACTTCATAAGATACCATTTGTGCAGCAGATCTAATTGCTCCTAGAAATGGATATTTTGAATTTGATGCCCATCCTCCCATAATTATTCCATAAACACCTAATGATGAAACTGCAAAAATATATAATATCCCAACATTAATATCTGCTAACACTTGATCAATCCCAAAAGGTATTACTGCCCAAGCTATTAAAGCCAATGTCATAGTGATAATTGGTGCTAGAATAAAGATTATTTTATTTGAGCTAGCAGGTATAATTATTTCTTTAAAAATATATTTAAGTGCATCAGCAAGGGATTGTAATAATCCAAATGGACCAACAACATTCGGACCTTGTCTTTTTTGAACAAATGCCCAAACTCTACGATCCAACCAAACAATCATTGCAACTGAAACTAAAACGGGAACAAGTAAAAACAAAATTTTATATGTTTCTTGAAAAATAATATTTATATATTCCATTTATTAACCCTCTGTGCCAGTTTTTTTCAAATCTATTTTTGAGTTGTTGCATTCAACCATCGTTTTTGATGAACGAGCAATAACATTAGAAAAATAATAATCTTTAAATTTAATATTTAGATTTTCATTTTCAAAATTACTCTGAGTTATTTTATTTGGTAAATCTGATTTTTTTTGTTCTTTTTTTAGTTTCAAATAATTAAACATGCTACTTTCAAGTTCTTCTTTATCATTAAAAAGTTTTCTATTATTCATCACTTCAGCAAGATCATTTATTATTTGCCAATCCTCTTTTGCATCACCTGGTGGATATGATGCTTTATAAGCTTTTTGAATTTTTCCTTCTAGATTAGTGTAATGACCAGACTGTTCAGTAAAAGCTGCTCCAGGTAAAATAACATCTGCTATTTCAGCTCCTCTGTCTCCATGACTACCTTGATAAATTATGAATTCATTTTTCTTTTTAAAATCTAAACTATCCTGACCAAGCAAATAAACAATTTCAAATTTATTTTCATTTAAATCATTCAATAATTTATTTCTTTCATCAATTATGTCTAAATCTAAACTTCCAACAGTTGCTGCATCTACAGATAGTATATTAATTGAGTTCCAATCTTTGGTTAATTTATTATTTTTAGATAAAAACTCTTTAAAAGAAAAAAATAAATATTTTGCTGATTTAATTTTAAAAAAAGACTCACCAAATATAATTATTGGTTTTTTTGAATTGATAATTAATTTTGAAATATCATTTTTATTTTCAGTTATATCCTTAATACTTTGTGTTTTTCCATCTAGACTTTGATATGGATAAGTAAGATCTCCAACATCATTGGATGAAATTATTTTTGGATTTTTGTTTAAGTGTGCTTTTCTTATTCTAGCATTGACCATTGTTGCTTCAAATCTTGGATTTACCCCAATCAATAAAATTAAATCAGACTCCTCAATCCCATTTATTGTTGAATTAAATAAATAATTTTCTCTTACACTTGTATCAATAAAATTGTTTACAGCTCTAGACTCATACTTGTTTGTATCAATTGTTCTCTCAAAAAATTCTTTAAAAATAAAACTTGTTTCCATATTTGTGAGATCTCCGACAAAACCACAAATTTTATCTTTATCTGTATTTTCTATTTTAGATTTGATAATTTTGTTTACCTCATTCCAATTAGCTTTTTCAAATTTATTGTTATATTTGATATATGGAGTATCTAATCTCTGGTTTAATAATCCATCACATGCATATCTTGTTTTGTCAGATATCCATTCTTCATTAATATCTTCATTTATTATTGGTAAAACTCTCTTCACCTCCCAATCATATGTGTCTACTCTTATATTTGAACCCACAGCATCCATCACATCTATTGTTTCAGTCTTTTTTAATTCCCAAGGTCTTGCTTCAAAAACATAGGGTTTAGAAGTAAGAGCTCCAACTGGACATAAATCAATAACATTACCTGATAATTCTGATTGAACTGATTGTTCTAAATATGTTGTGATTTGCATATCCTCACCTCTTCCAATTGCGCCTAGCTCAGGAACTCCAGCTATCTCAGTCGCAAATCGTACACATCTAGTACAATGTATACATCTAGTCATTTGAGTTTTTATTAATGGTCCCATGCTTTTTTCTGGCACAGCTCTTTTATTTTCTTTAAATCTTGATTTATCAATTCCATAAAACATGGATTGATCTTGTAAATCACATTCACCACCTTGGTCACAAACGGGACAATCTAAGGGATGATTGGCTAATAAAAACTCCATTACACCTTTTCTGGATTTTTCTATTTTTGGTGTATTAGTTTTTATTATCATTCCATCAGCAGCAGGCATTGCGCATGATGCAATGGGTTTTGGTGATTTTTCCATCTCAACTAAACACATTCTACAGTTACCCGCGATAGATAATTTTTCGTGATAACAAAATCTTGGAATTTCAATTCCTGCTTTTTCACAAGCTTGAAGGACTGTTAGACCTTCTTCAACTTCAACTTCTATATCATTTACTTTTAGTTTAAGCATTTTTATCTAATAAGTGCTGATCCACTAAATAAGGAATATTTTTATTTTCCTTAATAATTGGATCAAATTTATTTCTACTTTTAATTTCATCTTTGAAATGTCTTAATAAACCTTGAATAGGCCATGACGAACCTTCACCAAAAGCACAAATAGTATGACCTTCTATCTGTTTTGTCACATCTCCTAGCATTTCAATCTCATCTTTTGACGCTTCACCTCTTGCCATTCTCTCAAGCATTCTCCACATCCAACCTGATCCTTCTCTACAAGGTGTACATTGACCACAGCTTTCATGTTTATAAAATCTTGCAATTCTAGCCATACATTTAATTATGTCTTGATCTTTATTAATCACAACTACACCTGCTGTTCCTAATCCACTTTTTTCAGCTACTAAAGAATCAAAATCCATAGTTAATGTTTCACATTTTTCTTTTGGAATTAATGGCATTGATGATCCACCTGGAATAACAGCTTGTAAATTATCCCATCCTCCTATTACGCCACCAGCATGAATTTCTATTAATTCTTTTAATGGTATATTCATTTCTTCTTCAACATTACAAGGACTATTTACGTTACCAGAAATACAAAAAATTTTTGTTCCTGTGTTTTTTTCTCTTCCTAAAGATGCAAACCATTTACCACCTCTTCTAAGAATTGTTGGAACAACTGCTATAGTCTCAACATTATTAATTATAGTTGGACATCCATAAAGTCCTATTAAAGCAGGGAAAGGTGGTTTTAATCTTGGTTGACCTTTTTTTCCCTCTATGCTTTCAAGCAATGCTGTTTCTTCACCACATATATAAGCTCCTGCTCCATAATGAATATAAATGTCTAAGTCCCATCCTGTTCCAGCTGCATTCTTACCAATTAATTTTTTTTCATATGCTTCATCGATTGCAGCTTGAAGTTTTTGTCCATCAATAAAATATTCACCTCTGATATAAATGTAACAAACATGTGCTTGGACTGCATAAGATGCAATTAAACATCCTTCAATTAATTTGTGAGGTTCAAATCTTAAAATATCTCTATCTTTACAAGTGCCTGGCTCAGATTCATCAGCATTAATGACTAAATAATGTGGTCTTGATCCTACCTCTTTGGGTGCAAAAGACCATTTAAGTCCTGTTGGAAAACCAGCTCCACCCCTTCCTCTAAGCTGAGATTCTTTAATCTCATTGACGATCCACTCTCTACCTTTGTCTGTTAAATCTTTGGTATTAACCCAATCACCTCTTTTTTGAGAAGAAGCTACATCTGATCCTAAATCATTATATAAATTTTTGAAAATTCTATCCTGATCTTTAAGCATTTTTTAAATCCATAAGTGTTTTTCTATTATTTTCAGGTTCATTATTTTTTCTTCCTCTATAAGAACCTGGCCTAGGATTTTCTCCTTTTAAAATTTTATCTAAAATTTCTAAAGTTTTTTCTTTATCTAAATCCTCATAATAATCGTCATTAATTTGCATCATAGGTGCATTAACACAAGCTCCCAGACACTCAACTTCCATCCAAGAACAGCTTTTATCATTTGATAATTCTAACTCATTTTCTGAAATTTTTTCTTTACATGCTTCAACTAGTTTATTTGCTCCTCTGATCATGCACGGAGTTGTTGTGCAAACCTGAACAAAATAATTTCCAACAGGAGATAAATTATACATTGTATAAAAAGTAGCAACTTCATAAACTTTGATGTACGGCATATCTAAAAATTTAGCGATATACTTCATCGCTGCCAAAGGTATCCAATTATTATTTTGTCTTTGAGCTATATAAAGTAAAGCCATTACAGCACTTTGTTGTTTGCCTTTAGGATACTGTTTTATAATTTTATTAGCCGCTTCTAAAGAAGAAGTATTAAATTCAAAGTTTTCTGGTTGATTTTTAGCTGGCCTTTTTAAACTCATCTGTCAACCTCTCCAAAAACAATATCTAAAGAACCAAGAACAGCTGGCACATCTGCAAGCATATGACCTTTAATCAAGTAATCCATTGATTGCAAATGAGAGAACCCTGGAGCTCTAATTTTACATTTATACGGTTTACTAGATCCGTCTGAAATCAAATAAACACCAAATTCACCTTTAGGTGCCTCAACAGCGGTATAAATTTCGTCTTTAGGAACCCGATAACCTTCAGTGAACAATTTAAAATGATGAATTAAAGCTTCCATAGATTGTTTAATTTCTTTTTTTGATGGTGGGGATATTTTTCCATCAAAAGTTTTAATTGGACCTTTTTCCATTTTTGCTAAACATTGTTTAATTATAGAAATACTTTCTTTCATTTCTTCAATTCTGCACAAATATCTATCGTAACAATCACCATTTTTACCAACGGGAATCTTAAATTCTAATTGATCATAACAATCATAAGGTTGTGATTTTCTTAAATCCCATGGAACTCCTGAACCTCTAATCATTACACCACTGAAGGAATAGTCTAAAGCATCTTCTTTAGTAACAACTCCAATATCTACATTTCTTTGTTTGAAAATTCTGTTGTCTGTTAATAAGTTTTCTAAATCATTTATTACTTTAGGAAAAGATTCACAAAACTTTGCAATATCAGTTTCTAAACCAGCTGGTAAATCTTGATGAACACCGCCGGCTCTAAAATAATTAGCATGCAATCTAGATCCTGATGCTCTCTCATAAAAAGTCATTAATGTTTCTCTTTCCTCAAAACCCCACAACGATGGAGTTAAAGCACCTACATCTAATGCTTGTGTTGTTACATTAAGAATGTGACTTAAAATTCTACCAATTTCACAAAACATCACTCTTATAAATTGTGCTCTAATAGGAACATCGATATTTAAAATTTTTTCAACTGCAAGTGCAAAAGCATGCTCCTGATTCATCGGAGCAACATAATCAAGACGATCAAAATAAGGTACTGCTTGCATATAAGTTTTATTTTCTATAAGTTTTTCTGTACCACGATGCAATAAACCAATATGTGGATCTGCTTTTTCCACAACTTCACCATCTAGCTCAAGTATAAGTCTTAATACTCCATGAGCTGCTGGGTGCTGAGGTCCAAAATTTAAATTCAAATTCTTAATTTTTTTTGTCATTATTATCTGTCTGTTCTTTAATATACTTTGTTCCTTCCCATGGACTTTCATAATCAAAGTTTCTATAATTTTGCTCTAATTTCACGGGTTCGTTTATAACTTTCTTTTC
>MDTB01229416.1_pt1 | contig 10034 bp, 10 predicted proteins | sample 811161 | NCBI WGS metagenome assembly MDTB01 (sample SAMN05326650, study PRJNA326480) | marine metagenome | isolation source: seawater | place: Mediterranean Sea | collected 2009
ATTTGTAAAATCCCACCACCTATAACCAAAATTCCTTTATTTTTATACATCTTTCTTAACTGATAATTTTCTTAATATCTAAGATATTATTAATTGAATAATCTACGAGGGATTTTGAAAACTTTTGATTTTTAACATTATAATAAATTGTTTTAAAATTTTCTGATTTAGCTCCAATAAAATCTGAATCGTATTCATTGCCTACATAAAAACAATTATCGACATTGTAATAAAATTTTGTCATTTTATATGGAACTGCTGATGGTTTTTTATTAACCTTATCACATATTATTAGATCAAAAAAACCTATTAAACCTGACCTGAGTAAACGATCATATTGTATATCAAAAACACCATTGGATATAATTGATAAATAATTATTAGATGAACACTGTTCAAGTAATATCTCTACATTTTCAATTTTCTTTTCCTCGATTACGGTTTCCTTAAAAGCAACTATTAATTTGTTTTTAAAGTCTAAAATTTCTGGGTGTTTAACGCCTAATTCGTCAATATGATTTTTATAATAATATCCATTTTTATTAAAAATAATCCAAAAATCTTTAAAGACTTGATTTGAAAAATTAAACATTGAAAATGCCTGTTTCCATCTTTCAGAAAACCAATGTTTTTCATTTAAAAGAACTCCGTCAATATCAAAACATAAAAGATTTTTTTTAGACATTAAATTTTCTTTTGGTGCAAAAATGAAGAATATTTTTCATCGTTGTGTGATTTTGCTAATTTCTTAATTCCAAACCTGGTGTAACCTACTGATTCTAAATATTGAATGTGATTTTTTCTAAAAGAAAAAGTTTCTGAGTATAAGCAATTGAATAAATTTTCTTCACGAGAAATATTTATAATTATTTTCATAAAATCAATAAAATGTGATTTATAATTTTTAGAATCATTCATAATCTTCGTGTCACATAAAAAAGATACCTCACTAGTTTTATTAATCCAATCAATGTGAACAAAACCACCATAGCCTAATAATTTCTCAGATATTTTATCAAAAAAAGAAAATAAAATCATTTTTGGATTATCTAAATTAAAATTTGGATAAATTATATTATTAAAATAATGTAACTGTTCTTCTTTGGAAATAATTTTTGATTGCCTCAAAAATGAAGTTTGGCTGTTTCTCCAAATCCTGATTTTTTCAATATCAACTTTAGATATTGGTTTAAGAATTAAATTATAATCTTTAAAAATTTGCTTATTAAGAATTTTAAATTTTGGCATTATTTGATAAACTTACCTGCTCCGCAATCCACTCATATGTTTTTTCCATACCTTGTTTCAAAGTAGCCTTTGATTCCCAACCCATTTTTTCAAAATATAGTTTGTTATCAGAATTTCTTCCCCTGACACCAACAGGGCATTTAAATCCATATTTTTTTATAAAATCTTCACCTTCTAAATTATTTATTTTAATATTTTTTCCAGAAATTTCAATAGCCATCATTGCAAGTTCATTAATTTTTACCATTTCCTCTGATCCAATATTAATAGGTCCTAAAAAATTATCCTGACGCATAAATCTTAAAACAGCTTCAAGACATTCATCAATATACATAAATGACCTTGTTTGCTGTCCATCTCCCCATACTTCAATAAAATCATCACTTTCAGCAGCTTTTCTACACATTGCTGCTGGTGCTTTTTCTTTTCCTCCATCCCAAGTTCCATATGGGCCAAAAATATTATGGAATCTACCAATTCTACAATCTAATCCATAGTTTCTATTAAATGCCAAAAATAGTCTCTCGCTAAAAAGTTTTTCCCATCCATATTCTGAATCTGGAGCAGCTGGATAAGCTGAATCTTCAGTACAATTTGGGTTTTCTGGATCTAATTGATTCCTTTCAGGATACATACAAGCTGAGGAACTATAGAATATTCTTCCGACTTGTTTTTTTGTGCATTCATATGCAATATTTAGATTAATTAAAGCTGAATTATGCATCACATTTGCATCATTTTCACCAGTAAAAATATACCCTGCGCCACCCATATCAGCTGCCAATTGATATACCTCATCAAAATTATCGAGAATATTAGCCACAACTCTGGGATCTCTTAAATCTCCAGAAATATATTCGTTGCATATAATATCATGTTCAAAAAAGTCATGTTTTTCTTTAATATCAACAATTCTAACCCAAAATCCCTCAGATTTTAATCTTTTGGCAAGATGGCCTCCTATGAAACCCCCTCCACCTAATACAAGTGCTTTTTTCATAATTATTTAATTTTTATTATATCCGAAATTTTTTCAATCTTTTTACTGTCAAAATTATAAACATCTAGATGACTAATATTTTTTAATCTAGTTTCAAAATTATCAAAAGTTAAATTATTTCTTTTATCGTGATATTCTCTAAAAGTAGATTCTTTGAAAACATCTTCGGGTTTTAGGGGTTTTAAATCTCCCATTAATTCATCTTTTACAAAGAAAATATTATTTCCAGCTGAATTTGATGAAACTAATTTATAGCCTTTTTTGATAGCCAAATTATATAAAGAAGTCAAAGAAGCTCCGTAGTATATTTTTGAATAATGCGCATTATCTCTAATAAAATTTTTATCATAAGGAACACTTACATTCATTTTTTCTCCAAAAATATTATTGTACTCACAAATAACTATATCAGGTGATACAATATTTATAGCTTCCCAAACCCAGTAATCAACACCATCAATATCTATTGATAAAATTCCAATCTGACCAGAAATACCTTGGTCAGATATAATTTTATTAATGTTATCTCTATCTATAAAAGAATGATGTGCCTTAAGTTTCGTAGCCCAATAAATAGGATCTCTTTTTACGTAATTTATATTTTTTATATCTCCATCAATAACTAAGCCCGACCAATTGTTATTTGTTAGTAAAAATCTAGTATTAGATTGTGTATAATTTTCAATTCCAAATTCAATAAAAATTTTTTTTCTGATTTTAACTTTATTAATTAAAAACTGTATAATACCATCTTCATCCCATTGCGAAAAAACTCTGAATCCTGAATTTTCAATTTTTGAATGTATCAATTGTCTTGACTCGATTCTTCCAACTGACTCTCTGATTAGATAAATACTTTCTGAAAGATCATTAAGCCTTCTTAAAAACATTTTAATTTTTTTTATAATTCGAAACATATATTAGTAATTATTTTGCTTAATTTTTATTGTTTTTAGTAAGTTTTTTTCAAGGTCATTATTTGATATTTCTAAACTCCAGTTTTCTTTTACATATTTTGAGCAATTATTTGACAAATCTTTTCTAAGATACTCATCATTTAATAATAACTTAATATTTGATGAAAACTCATATAAATCTCTGCTCGACAAAAGACCCGTTTTATTGTGAATTACAGTTTCTCTTACACCGCCTTCAGCTACTGCAACAACTGGCGTTCCGCAAGACATAGCCTCGAGAGGAACTAGTCCAAGCGGTTCTAATCTACTTGGGAAAACTACAAATTTTGCTTTATTATACTCATTAATTAAATCATCATCATTAGTTAATAACTTAAATGATACTTTAACATTTAATTTTTTGGCAAGTTTAATTAATGTGTCCTTGTATACTTCATCACAGCTATTTGAAATAAATTTAATTGCAGGTACATCTTCAATTTTTGATACGCTTTTAATTAAAAAATCCTGACCTTTTTCCTCCAGTAGCGCTCCAACACAAAGTATATCATCATTTTTATCTAAATTTTTATTTATAAACTTATTTGTATCTATTCCAATTTTACATAATGCTGGGTATTTTCCAAAAAATCTATATATGTTCTCAATAGAATACAAAGAATTAGCACAAATTAAATCAGAATGCAAAGAATTGGATTTATCAATGTAAATTTTTAATCTCAATAATAATTTTTTCATCAGAATTAAGATTGAATTTTTTTTTACTACATGTTTTTCAAGTGCTCTTGCAAGAGGTTCATGGCAATAATAACATGTTGGAGTATTTAAGTATCTTAAAACTAACGGCGCAATAGTAACTTTACAAGGATTAACGAAAACAACATCATAGTCATTAGAATCAATTTGTTTAGCTATTTTTTTATAAACACTGTTTGCTTTAAAAAGGCTAACAAAATAATTGAGTCCATTTAAAATAGTTGGACCATCAAAATAAAAACTGTTATTAACAATTTTTCTTAAATCTAAAAAACTCTCAGATGATTTATCAATATAAAACAAATCAACTTTATGATTTCTAACTAATCCATTAATAAAATCATAACAAGCCCTCTTAGCTCCACCGTTTGGAAGATTATGTACAAACGCTATTTTCACTTATAATGTAAATTCTTTTTTTAAGATTTTTGAAATTTTATCCCAGTCATCAATATTATCAATGAAATCAGACATTTTGTTACAGTAAGAAGTTAAGTTTGATTCTTTCATTTTATTAACTTTAGATGCAAGAGATTTGGGATCTTCAGATATAAATGTTTCTCCACATTTAAAAATATCTATTGCTTTATCAAAAGGATAAAAGTTTGAACATATTACTGGTTTATTAGCAAATAATGACTGTTGAAATACACCACTTGTACCGTATAAGTAAGTTCTTCTGTATGGTAAGACGACAATATCTGTTTCCTTAAATAATTTATACATTTCTTGATCATTAACTCGATGAGAAATGAATTTAAAATTATTATCCTCTAAATTCTTTTTATCATAGTCAAAATTAAGTGTCTTTATATCTCCGGCTAATGTAATTTCAATATTATCTGCAAAATATTTACTAGCATTGATTAAAATATCAACACCTTTTCCGTAAAACACATTTCCAAAATACAATATTTTAAATTTTTCTTTTTGTTGATTTAATTTATCATCCGAGTGATAATTTTTTGGATCTTCATACTGTGGTTCAGATAAAAACATATACTTATTAGTATCATTATTATTTGATGAGATTGCATTTGGAAAACTAAGATGTTTACCCAAAATCGAATGGATAATTATTTTTTTAATTTGATTTAATCTAGAAATTTTAAACATAATATTTCTACGCGCAGCTGATTTGGAATACAATTCAAAAGCCATAATAGAGAAAATTATATTTATTTTTTTATTTTTTCTAATTAAAATCTCTGAATAAAAAAATTCAGGTTTACGAAGTCTAGCAATAAAAATATTTTCTATTTTATTTTCGTTTACATAATTTAAAAATCCTTCATATAACCTAGGGTCGTTATTTTCATAAAAATATTCTAGATCATTTTGAACAATTATTTTATCTTCAAAATCTTCTTTTAGTTCGTCTGATCCATAAATCAAAAAGTCTATTTTTTGCTCGTTTAAAGAGGATGATAAATGAATTATATAATTTTTCATGAATCTTTTGTAATCCTCAATAAAAATTAAAACTTTTTTCATTTTATATTATTTATTTTTTTGTACTTGAGCTCAGCTAAATCCCAATCATCTTCATTGTCTATGTCCTGGGCATCGATATTTCTCAACTCAACATAACTTAACTTTTCAAAAAAATTCCTCTTGAGAGCATGACTCGAGTACCAATACCACTGACCACAATCATGATAAGAATTGGGTAAATCTTGACTTCTCGTTGATTTATATTGTGGCCATTTCATTTTTAAATTTCCATCCTTATCAATTATAAAACTTCTGAGTATTGGGTATGAAAATTTAGTAATAGGAAAAACCATATCAGTTTTTGATTTTGAAATTATATTATATCCCTTTTTTAAATCTTCAATTTTAGTAAGAGGAGAAGTAGGATAAATACAGCATATATTTTCAAATGATTTATTGAAGTTATTCAAATAATCATCAACGACTTCAAGAACAACATCAGTTGTTGTGGCAAAATCATTAGAATTTTTTTTGCTTCTAAAAAAAGGTACGGAAGCACCATAGCTTTTAGCAATTTCAGCAATTTCGGCATCATCAGTAGAAACTACAATTTCATTAAATAATTTTGATTTTTGAGCTAGCTGAATTGAATAATAAATTATTGGTTTACCTAAAAAAAACTTAATATTTTTTCTTTTTATTCTTTTACTTCCACCCCTAGCAGGTATAATGCAAAGATTATTCATTGTAAAAATCATCAATTGTTTTCATGACATAGTCTTGATCTTTAATTGAAAGACTTGGATAAATTGGTAAAGTAATGCATTCACTGTAGTATGACTCAGCACATGGTTGATCTCCTTTTCTATTACCAAGATCTTGATAATATGGCATTAGGTGAGCAGGAATGTAGTGAACTTGACAAATAATGTTTAATCCTCTTAACTTTTTGAAAAGTAAATCTCTTTGTTCAACCCTAATTACGTATAGGTGATATGCATGTCCTTCAATTAATCCGGATTGACACTTAATGTAACTCTTATCCTTAAAAAAATTATAATACTTAGAAGCAATATTTCTTCTTTTTTTTATTCCTTCTTTAGCTAATTTTAATTGACTATTTCCAAGTGCAGCCTGAATGTCTGTTAATCGATAATTAAATCCTAATTCTTGCATTTCATAATACCACATTCCATGGTTATATTTTTTTAATTCTGGATTTTGTTGAATTCCATGAGATCTTAAGTTAAGTAACGTTCTGTATAACTCTTCGTTATTAGTAGTTATCATTCCTCCCTCTCCTGCAGCAATATGCTTAACAGGATGAAATGAAAAAATTGCTAAATCGGCAAAATTTCCATTCCCACAATTTTGATTATTTCCCAATTCATCAACAAAATATCCACCTGGTGAGTGGCATGCATCTTCTAAAATCCATAAGTCATATTTATCAGCTAATTTTCTAAATGATTCTAAATCATTAGCTCGTCCTGCAAAATCAACAGGAATGATACCTTGAAAAGTATCAGGAGGAGAATTTTCAAGTAAATACTCTACCTTTTTAATATCCAATAAGTATGTATCAGGGTCAATATCCGAAAAAACTACTTCAGCACCACAATATCTAATGCAATTAGCCGAGGCAACAAATGTTATAGGAGTAGTTATCACTTTATCTCCTTTTTTCAAATTTAGAGCCATCGCAGATAAATGTAAAGCAGCTGTTCCATTTGAGACTGCTACTGAATAACTACATCCAATATAATTGGCAAAATTTTTCTCAAACTCCAATATCTTTGGACCTTGGGTCAAATAGTCTGACTTTAAGACTTCGATAACAGAATTAATATCTTCATCAGATATTGTTTGTCTTCCATATGGTATTTTTTTACCTTTTTTCAATTATAAAAATGAAATATTAATTAATATCTGTAATATTCAGGTTTGTATGGTCCCTGAACTTTAACTCCAATATAATCTGCTTGTTCTTTATTTAATTCTTCAAGTTCAACACCTAATCTTGATAAATGCAGTTTAGCAACTTTTTCATCCAGGTGTTTTGGTAGCATATATACTTTATTTTCATAAGATTCAGCATTTGACCAAAGTTCAATTTGAGCTAAGGTTTGGTTTGTAAAAGAGTTGCTCATCACAAAACTAGGATGACCAGTAGCACAGCCTAAATTGACTAATCTGCCCTCAGCTAAAATTATAATTTCTTTACCATCTATATCATACAGATCAACTTGTGGTTTAATTTCAATCTTGGTATGACCATAATTCTTATTAAGCCATGCCATATCAATTTCATTGTCAAAATGTCCAATATTACAAACAATGGCCTTATCCTTCATTAATCTAAAATGATCCTCTGTAAGAATATCTTTATTTCCCGTTGCAGTAACTATTATATCTGAATTACTAATTACAGATTTCATTTTTTTAACTTCATAACCATCCATCGAAGCTTGAAGTGCGCAAATAGGATCAATTTCTGAGACAGTAACAATAGCACCTGCACCAGAGAATGATGCCACAGTACCTTTACCTACATCTCCATAACCTGCAACAAGAACTCTTTTGCCGGCCATCATAATATCCGTAGCCCTACGAACTGCATCGACAGCACTTTCTTGACAACCATATTTATTGTCAAACTTAGATTTAGTCACTGAATCATTAACATTTATCGCTGGTAAAGGCAATGTTCCTTTATTAACCCTTTCATATAATCTATGAACACCCGTAGTTGTTTCTTCAGATAACCCTTTGATCCCCTTAACCAGTTCTGGGAAATCGTCTATGACCATATTAGTTAAATCTCCTCCATCATCTAAAATCATATTTAATGGTTTTTGTTCCTCTCCAAAAAATAATGTTTGTTCAATACACCAATTAAATTCCTCCTCATTCATTCCTTTCCAAGCATAAACTGGAATTCCAGCTGCTGCTATAGCAGCAGCAGCATGGTCTTGCGTTGAAAAAATATTACAAGAACTCCACGTTACATCTGCTCCAAGTTCAACTAATGTTTCAATTAGAACTGCAGTTTGGATAGTCATATGAAGACAACCAGCAATTCTAGACCCCTTTAAAGGTTTGGAAACTCCAAGTTCTTCTCTGAGAGACATTAATCCTGGCATTTCAGCTTCAGCTAGCTTAATTTCTTTTCTTCCCCATTCAGCTAAAGAAATGTCTTTGACTTTATATGGTATATATTTTTTTGAATTCATTAATTTATATTTTAAATTTTTCTTTTAATAATTTTACGTAATCAAGCTTTTCCCAAGTAAAAAGCTCAACTTGTTTTTTAATTGTTTTTCCGTTATTATCAGTAAATTGTTTTGTTACAATTGCTGGAACTCTACCCATGTGACCATAAGATGCTGTTTCAGCATAGATAGGTTGTCTTAACTTAAGTCTTTTCTCAATAAAAAAAGGTCTCATATCAAATATTTTTTCAATTACTTTTGCAATTTCAGTATCACTGATATTAAGTTTTGATGTTCCAAAAGTATTAATATATAAACCCATAGGTTTTGCAACTCCAATTGCATATCCAACCTGAACTAAACACTCGTTGCATATACCAGCAGCTACAATATTTTTTGCTATGTGCCTAGTAGCATATGCAGCACTTCTATCAACTTTGCTGGGATCTTTCCCTGAAAAAGCACCTCCACCATGTGCCCCCTTACCACCATATGTGTCTACTATAATCTTTCGACCTGTTAAACCTGTATCACCATGAGGACCTCCAATTACAAATTTTCCTGTTGGGTTAATATGGTATTTTATTTCATTATTAAACAAATACTCATATTCTGGGTATTTTTTTATTAACCTAGGGATCAAAATTGAAATAATGTCATCCTTAATTTTATTTAACATTTTATCTTCATCATCAAAATCATCATGTTGAGTTGAAATTACAATTGCAATAATTTTTTTGGGCTTATTTTCTTCAGAATATTCTAAAGTGACCTGTGATTTAGAATCTGGTCTCAAATATTTAATTTCTTTTGATTCTCTTCTTAAAATTGCTAATTCTTCAAGTATTTTATGAGATAAATCAAGTGCCAGTGGCATATAACTTTTAGTTTCATCACAAGCATATCCAAACATAATCCCTTGATCCCCAGCACCTTGATCTTTAGCAATTTCCCTTTCCACACCTTGATTAATATCTGGAGACTGTTCATGTAAGAAAGATTTAATTTCACAACTTTTATAATCAAATAAATATTCAGGTTTTTCATAACCAATCTTTTTAATAACTCCTCTGACAATTTGTTCCTCATCAATTGAAGATTTTGATTTAATTTCTCCAGCTATTACAACTAAATTAGTGGTAACTAAAGTTTCACAAGCAACTTTTGACCTTTCATCAAATGCTAAATAGTGATCAATTATTGAATCACTGATTTGATCAGCTAGTTTATCTGGATGTCCTTCACTTACGGATTCTGATGTAAATACATAACTCATAAAAAAATATTTTAATTAATTGCTCTTCCTTTCATTTTTTCCCAGTCTCTAATCCTTCTTACTTTATCATTAGTTTTTTTAACTGATTTTAAAAGATTATTTGTAGAACCCAAATCTTCACTCAGCTTTATAATTGCTGATAAATCTTTAGGAAAACAATGTCCACCAAAACCAAAATCACCATCCGGACC
>MDTB01175005.1_pt1 | contig 10033 bp, 4 predicted proteins | sample 811161 | NCBI WGS metagenome assembly MDTB01 (sample SAMN05326650, study PRJNA326480) | marine metagenome | isolation source: seawater | place: Mediterranean Sea | collected 2009
TACAAAAACTTGGCATCAGGTTCAGCAATTCAAGATGCTGACGAAGATACAAAAATACAAGTTGAAGAAAGTTCAGACGAAGACATAATTAGATTTGATGTAGCAGGGTCTGAAATAATGCAGATTACTGCCGACGGTCTATCTTGTACTTCAATCACATCAAACTTAACAGTAACAGGAAACTTAACAGTTAACGGTACTACAACAACAATTGATTCAACAACATTAACAATTGAAGATCCCCTAATTCAATTAGCAAAAAACAATTCAGGCGGAGACGCAAACACTTTTGACCAAGGTTTATTTTTAAACAGGGGTTCATTAGCAAACGTATCATTTATTTGGGATGAATCAGCAGACGAATTTGCGGCGGCAGTTACATCAGGAGAAGATGGAACAACAGCAGGTAACGTTACAATTGACTCATATGCAGACTTGAACGCGAACATCACAGGTGGTGCAAGTTTCGTAAGAGCAGTTACTTTCAATGATGCTTCTGCAAATGATTTAGACTTCAGAATGGAATCGGCGGCTAACACACACCAATTCTTCCTAGATGGTTCAGCAGATGCAATCGGTATTAACACTAGTTCACCAGTTTATGAATTGGATATGTCAGGATCAACTGACGCACTTAGAGTACCAGTTGGTTCAACAGGACAAAGACCAACCGGTGCAACAGGTATTATTAGATTCAACTCAACAACTGGACAATACGAGGCTTGTCAAGATGGATCAACTTATGTTAACTTTGCGATAGCAGGTGACACACCAACTATTTCAAAAGTATCAGCAACAGGTGACGGATCTACTACAACATTCTCAGGATTCTTTAGTTCGGCTCCGGCGGCGGTGGCTAACGTTCTTGTTTTCATCGATAACGTTTACCAGGAACCAACTGAAAACTACACAGTGTCATCCACAAACATTACATTTACTTCTGCTCCACACAGTGGTGCTAGAATATTTGCAATCACAGGTTTTGATAACACTGCATTGGCTTCAGGTGGTGTTGCTAGAACAGAAACAAGTTCAGTAAACTTCACATCAAGTGCAACAACTATCATGAGTTTCAACGCATCAACATACAGAGCGGCAGAATTGTTTATTGTCCTACAAGACTCTTCTAACTCAGAATACGCGGCAATGAAAGCAACCGTTATACACAACGGTTCAACTGCATTTGGTAACACTTACGGTGTTGTCAACTCAGGAGGTGAGGCAAGTGATCTGGGTACTATAAGTTTTGCATATGACTCAGGAACGGTTAATGTTCAAGCAGTAAGTTCCGGCGGTACAACTGCGGCTACTGTTCAATATTCACTAGGGGCGTAAACCCATAGAGAATAAAACCTTACAGATAATTTTAAACTCCCTAATGGTAAATACTGCTGTTAGGGAGTTTTTTTTACGACTTAACATTATATAAACAACAATCATGCGGGAGAAATAGGAACCATGACAACAAGAAACTTTAGAGTAAACACTGGCTTATCATGCGGAGATATGGTGATGTCGGCATCTGCCAACACAATAACAGGTGGAGATACAGGTGCACCATCAAGTGACGGTGACTTTGCTAATAAGAAATATGTAGACGATTCAGTATCATCTTTATCATCTACAACAATCACACAAGCCAACTCAAGTGTTGTAGTATCAGATACAGGAACAAACGGTGCTGTTACACTAACTTGTGACGGTAACACAGAAATGACTGTTACTGATGCTGGTGTGAGAATACACGGAAACTTAACAGTAGACGGTACAGAAACAATCATTAACACTGCTACACTATCTGTTGAAGACAACATCATTGAAGTTAACAGAAATATATCTAACAATGCAGGTATGCCTTCAATTTCAGGATTGAAAATTAACAGAGGTGAATTATCAACAGCCACAGAACAAAACTTATTTTGGGCGTGGGATGAATCATATGCAGATGACGGAACAACTACATTTGGAAATGCAGGCGGTGCCTTTACTGCTTTTAAAAGAAAAGAAGGTGACGTATCAACACCGGCTACAGGTGATCTAGTTGACATTAGAGCAAACGTGATTCATGCAACAGCAACAGCGGCAAACTACGCTGACTTAGGAGAAAGATTTGAAGCAGACGCTCCTATGGCAGAAGGTGCAGTTGTAACTATTGGCGGAACAGCAGAAATAACAGAAACAACAACTGATTTATCAGATAATGCATTTGGTGTAGTATCCACTCAACCAGCATTTATGATGAACACAGCGGCAGGAAACAGCGATTCACATCCATTTGTTGCAATGACAGGTAGAACACCAGTTAGAACAACAGGTGTAGTAACTAAAGGTCAAAGACTGGTTACTTCATCAATAAAAGGTTGTGCTAGAGCGGCGGCAACTGGCGAGTCAATTTCACCATTCAACGTAATTGGTAGAGCATTAGAAGATAAAACTGATGCAGATATTGGATTGGTAAATTGTGTTGTGAGAACAAACAACTAATAAATATTAATACTTTTTAGTAGATTAAAAGGGCGGCTTAATGTCGCCCTTTTTTTTATGACCGAACTAAATATTTTTACGTTCATCCTTATAGGACGGAAGTAGGGCAACCGAAGGAACGCACTTAAAGGGAGAAGTGCGTGAAACAATTAATTAAGAGCGTCAAGTATCGGCATCTACAAATTAGAGTCTATAAAGGCTTACAAGAAGAATATGATTTGATATTCACTTCGTGTGATTATCCTTACTTTAGAGTGCAATTCAAAAACTTAGATATTATAAGTTTGCAACATTTATACCCATTATACAGGAATAGAGCATGGTTATTGCAATGGTTGCCACCTAGGTGGTGCCACTATCTTGTAATGGGAGCCTAACTAAAAATAACCGATAAATACTATTACTGTGGTCAGCCGGCAATGATATCAGGCTGTGTGCGGCGTATTGCTGTACTAACATTATTATAAGGAGTACCCAAGTATGGCCATAGGTCGTATAACAGGGTCGGTATTAAAGTCCAATCTGACTAGGAATGGCGTCGACCTTGCATTTGAAACAAACCTACTGTATCTCGATGTTACAAACTCACGGGTAGGAATTGGTACTTCAGAACCTTCAACAGAATTACATGTAAACGGAACAGTAACGGCATCAGCCATTACTGGACTAACATCTGCAACTATATCAAACACATCAACCAGTGATTCAATACTAGTTACAACAACAGAAAGTTCAAGCACAGCAGGACCAGTTATTACATTAAAAAGAAATAGTGCAAGTCCGGATGATGCAGATTATATTGGACAAATAAAATTTAAAGGTGAGAACGATGCTGATCAAGAAATAAATTATGCAAAAGTTACAGGTAAAATTTTAGATGCCAGCGATGGAACGGAAGACGGTATACTGGAATTTTCACACGTCAAAGCAGGATCACAGACAATTACAGGTAGATGGAGATCTGATTCCCTACAACTATTAAACAGCACAAATTTATCTGTTGCTGGAGACACCACAATCACAGGATCATTATCGTTTTCAGGTATCACACTTCCTAGTGCAGATGGTTCAAATGGACAAGTTTTACAAACAGATGGATCTGGAACTTTATCTTTTGCAGAATCCGGTGGTGGCGGTGGTGGAAACAACACAGCAGTAAAACAATTTAACTATTATAAATTAGATACAACATCAGCAGTAATAGATTCTTTTGACATTGGAGAATATAGAGGTGCAGTCTATGACGTTGAAATTAATGATACGGTTAATAGTTTGATTGGCCATTTAAGAGTAAGTGTAATTCATGATGACACAACACCGTATGTTTCAACATATGATATAAACGAAGATTCAACAAGAATTTGTGATTTTTCAGTTACGATATCAGGTAACACGCTACAACTTTCTGCAAACACAGAATCTTCAAGTCATGTAAATTTAAGATGTTACAGAGTTGCTTTAGGTGATCATCACGAAACTGTTGCAAACACAAACTCTAAAATAATCAGCACAACAACTAACATTGGATCAACAGCAACCACACTTGATCAGTTCACAAAAACTGACATACAAGGAGCAAAATATATTATTCTCATAAAAGATAGTACTGCAAGTGATTATCAAATATCTGAAATGAGTTTGGTACATGACGGCACAGATGTTTTCTTCAATGACTATGGTAAGGTATCAAGCAGAACAGGATTCACACACACTTTCAGTGCATCAATATCAGGTGCCACTGTAACATTGAGTTCATTATCATCAGGTAACACAACAGGAACAGCAATATTATACAGGCAAGATTTAGGATCAAAAACAAAGTTAGGCGAAGTTGACAATGTGCTATATGGAAAAATTGCAGATGTTGATTCTGCTGTAACCACAGTAGATTCGTTTGATGTTTTCAAGTATAGATCGGCAAGATACTTTGTTAATATAAGCAACAGTGACAACACAGAATATCAAAATTCTGAAATTACTTTGACAGTGAATTCTGCAGGCACCACTGCAACAATATCTGAATCAATTGTGTCAACAGAGGTAGGCGGAAATGATTTAGCAACATTTTCAGCAGACATTTCTGGTGGAAAAGCAAGATTGAGAGTTGCTGGTTCTCCAGCAAACAATGTGGTGTACTTTGCAAGGCTTGCCATTGAGGACAATTTAATTTATAAAGCATCAAGTGATACAACAAATAATTTATATATAACGCACAACAATATAAAACTTACAGACACTGCATTAGATTTATCTGGTGCTACAGGATCATTAAAACTACCATCAGGAACAACAGGTCAAAGATCTACAGGTGCTGTTGGTATGATAAGATATAACTCATCAACAGGCTCCTATGAAAGATATGACACCTCGGGTTGGGTTAACATAGCCAAACAAGCAGAAGCATCTGAATCAAGTGAGACAACCACAGGTGAAAAAACAAGTATTTCTACCACTGCTGTAAATCTTGATACATTCGAAACATCAGCATTTGATAGTGCATTTTATCTAGCATTAACAAATGATGAAATAAACGGTGAAATTGCAACCGCCCAGATAAGTTTAGTGCATAATAACACCACTGCATTTTTATCATCGGCCGGTGTCATACAATCTGGTAGTAACAGTCATTTACAATTCAGCACTGACATTTCAGGCTCTACAGTAATTTTAAAAGGAACAGGAGTATCAGATGTTAATTCAATTAAATTCTTTAGAATAGGTCTAGGTGACAGTACATCAGCATCAAGTTCAGGAAACACCGCTACAATTATAAACACTGACGTAGATTCAGCAGTTGAGGATTTAGATACCTTTGCTAAAGGTTCTTACAGAGGGGCAAAATACTACATATCAGCAAACAACACAGATTCTACAGAACTGCAAAATATAGAATGTTTAGTTGTTCACAACGGAACAGACGCCTTTATTACAACATACAACGACATATACACTGGTAATAATGCTTTGCTGTCACTTACAGCAGATATTAGCGGAAGTGACGTAAGACTACGTGCTACGTCGGGAAATCCAAACACTGCGGTTAAAATGTACAGGGTGTTGTTAGGTGATTCAGAGTCAGATGCTACCAGTGACAACACAAAAACAGTTGGACAGGTGACTGTGTCAAGTTCTTCAACAGCAATAGACACTTTCAGCACAGACTCTTTCAATGGTGCTCACTATGTGGTTGTTGGAAACAGCAGTTCAGAATCAGCGGCATCAATCAGTGAAGTGTTTGTTGTCACAGATGGTTCAGATGCTTATGTAGGAAATTCACAGATATCTACCAAAGATACAGACCAACTTTCATTTTCAGCGGCATTATCAGGTACAACAGTAACACTATCTGCTGGAAGTACAAGTGGAGCATCAACAACTGTAAATGCTTACAGAGTACAACTCTTACGTAGTGAGGCAGGTGCCGCAACTTCTTTAGCGGTATTGACATCAAACAATCAAACAATTACAGGCACAAAAACATTTACATCTGCCATACAAGCAGACACTATTAGAACTCCGGGTTCAAATGCAAATTTAAATCTTGACCCACAAGGAACAGGTAAGGTACAGATAAACGGTGCATATACATTGCCAATAGCAGACGGATCATCAAACCAAGTATTACAAACCGATGGTTCTGGAGCATTGAGTTTCGGAACTGTGACGGCAGGTGCGGGCGGATCAAACACTCAGGTACAGTTTAACAACAGTGGTTCGATGGCAGGATCAACTAATTTAATTTTTGATGGTACAACGCTGACTGCTAGTGCTTTAAGAGTAACTGGAGACCTTACAGTTGACGGTACTAATACTATAATGAACACCACCACTCTATCAGTAGAAGATAATATAATAGAATTGAATAGAAATGTATCTTCTAACGCAGGAATGCCAACAGTGTCTGGTATAAAAGTTAATAGAGGCGAAACATCATCAGCCACGGAAAATGATATTTTTTGGGCATGGGATAACTCTTTTGAAGATGACGGAACCACACTCCATGGAAATGCCGGAGGTGCCTGGACAGCATTTAGATCACAGAACGAAGAAGTTGATGCACTTGTTGATATTAGGGCAAATGTTATACACGCAACTGCAACATCGGCCAACTATGCAGACTTGGCAGAGAAATACGAAAACGATAAAGAATATCCGGTTGGCACATTAATGATGGTAGGAGGAGAAAAAGAGACCACAGAGTGGACAGATGGCAATGTTTGCATTGGTGTTATTAGTGATAAACCTGCATATCTAATGAATAAATCTGCTAACGGACAGGCTCATGCAATTAGAGGAAAAGTGCCTGTAAGATGCCTTGGAGTTGTGTTGAAAGGATCTAAAATTTATGGATACAGTAATGGAACAGCAGGTATCCAAGGTAAAGAATTTATAGGTATTGCTTTGCAAACCAATAATGATCCTAAAGAAAAGTTAGTTGAGTGTATTTTAAAAATCTAAACAATTAAATCCAATATAGTCTGTAACTTACCTTTTATTGCTTTGTTATTCAAAGTATTTTTTAGGCCACCATGCAAGTTTTTTGGCCAACATTCAAACGCACACCAACAATATCCGGAATGTTCTTCGTTAAGTTTTGGTATAAACTCGCCATCTATGGCAATGAGATAGGTATGAAAGAAAAATTTTTGATCATTAGATGTGAACATTTCTAAAGGAATGACTTTTTTAAATCTTGGAGTATCGCCTACTTCCTCGTCAATTTCTCTTTTCAAACCTTCAAATGCTGATTCTGTGTTACGTGCAAGTCCACCAACAAGTCCCCAAGTGCCTTGTGTTTTTTTATCTGTTCTTTGTAAAAATAAAAATCGTTTGGTAGAAGTTGAATAGAACAATGCACCAGAACATATTATATTTTCTTTCATAACTTATTATAACAATTTATGTAAAAATTATCAAGGAGTAGTTGCGTCTTGACCGGATGCATCATCGTTTGCAACATATCCACCATCTAACACAATACTCCAATTACCAGACGAATAGATACCTTCGTATGATTTTACCCATTCCGTGCCATTGAATTTGTACTGTATACCTGTATGACTGTTGGTAATATAATGTTGTGTTGAATCAGGATGTGATGCGTCAAACTTTTTAATCCATTTACTACCGTCATATTCGATAATATCACCTACACTTGCAATTAATGATCCCCAAGTAGCACTTTGTACAGTTGCAGTTGAATCGCCGATTTCATCTATTATTAAAAATCTATCACCAGTAACAGGTGTGCCTGGTGCAAATGTTGTAGGATTTATAATTTTTTTAACTGCTGTTAATGTGTTTGCAGGTATGGTATCATTGTCAATGTTGAATAATAGGATTGTATCGTCCAATGATGTAACTGATATTGTTCCCACAATTTCATTTCCGGTTGCTTGTTTCAATCTAATTTGAGATGTTCCGTTTGTAACTTTACCATATTGATTTAATAAAGTTTTCCAGTTAACCGGTGGGCCAAATGTCTCAAATGGATCAAAATTTGATGGTTCTTTAGCACCTGTGTAAAATCCATCTCCACCTGAAGTTACGTTTGTTCCTGTTGATCCTAAAAGTCTTAATTGATTTCCAGTAACCAATAATCCAAAATTGTTTGGTGTAATGTAACTTCTTGTCAGCAACGTCCCGTCAATTAATCCTTTTACAATCCCGCCGTCATCGTCATAAACACTCATTATAATTTTTTGTACCACACCTAGTTTTTTTACTTTTACAGGGGGTGATAACCATATAGGCATTGAAAAAGTCATTGTTGCAACATCAATTTCTGTGTCTGCACCAACCGGTATTGTTCTTGAACTGAATGTGATTCCTGTCAATTCCACATAACTTAAACTTGTCCAATCAATATAATTGTCAGATTTTTGTATTTCAAAATCTGGATTAAACAAATATAATATTTGTTCCATGATTTGTAATTTTTGATCAGTATTTGTGGTGTAAATATCTGCTGTTACTTCTAATCTAAAAGGCGATGGCATAACTTTTTCGATAGTATAACCTGCGCCTAACTCATTAGTGTAATTTCCATCACTATCTACATCTCTTTCTTTTAAATGTTGTTTCTCAATATGATAGGGATTTTGCATTCTTTCCCTGTCATAATTTAATTCTCTGATGTAGGCGGCAATTTTTGGAGCATAGTTCAAAGCATTTTCACTGTTGTTTCTTATTATATTGGAAACCTGTCTAGTTGGATCACCATACACAACCGGAACTGCTCTTAAATTTACAGTGTCATCTTTTCCTTTGCCTGTTTCCACAGAAAAATTGCTTAAAATTCTAATAAACTGCGTTAAAAACTTTCTAACCTGTCCTTCGTAAAAGTGTAGCATTTTTAATTGTCAGCCTTTGGTTTCAAAGCATTTGATAATGCTTGTCTTTGGTCTACCGTCAAGCCGTTAATAGTATCAGTTGTTGTATTATTAACAAAGCCTGTTTTATAATTTAGTTTTGTATCAGTGTTGCTCATGTTTATTCTGACTGAATCTTCAACTTTAATCCATCTGTTTCCGTCATAACGGAACAATCTATTTGGTAAGTAATCCGTCCTTAAGAAATAATCACCTTTATCAATATTTGCATTTGGAAACGATATTCCAAATCCTGCAGGATGACCGTTTGGTGCAACGCCATCTCCGTTCATGTAAAATCCATAGTGGGATGATGCAGGCGTATCTATTGTTGCATTTATTGGTTTGTCGGAACTGATCCTGTCTGTGGAGTTAACATTGTCAGTTCTAATATTTCCTCTTTCATCTATAGGTGCAACATAATATTGTTTGTAATTGAATCCTGATTTAGGTGCGTCTTCTTCGGCTTGTTTAACTATTTGATCATTTATAGATTTTTCTTTGTTGTAAGTTGACATATAACTTGCCAAAGATCCTGTGTCTGTTGCATCTCCAAGTATGTCTCTGTATTCTTGCGAGTCTACCAATGATTTTAATTTTAATCTTAATAGATGTGGCCACCATGTTGCGGAAAATCCTTCAGCGGCTCTGTTCACATCTTCAACTACATAGTATCTTTTCAATGCAATTGGTATGCTTTCATCTAATGAAAAATCATCTTTCATGTGAGGAAATTCTAACACGTCGCCCGACATTGGTTTTCTACCTATTCTTTCTACTGCATCGTTCAAATGCACTGTTAAGAATAATGTATCATTCTGTAAAAACATACCAAATTGTGATAAATTAAAATCAACATCTTGCACATTGTATATTCCACGGATTGTGTAGATATCGGGTGAATATTTTCTATCTCTATTTTCTAAAAACAGCAAATCTTGTATGGTTCTTTCATTTAAAGAATCTCCAGAATATTGCGGTTGTGACGGAGATGAAGGACCATCTTTATTATCATCTCCCTGATCATAAGGTCCTAGATATTTGTGGAAATGTAGGTCGGTTCCGCCGACAGTAAACATCTCCTTGATGTTACGATCAAAGAATTTGTAGTCATTGCCCTTTTCAGGCTTAAAAATGGATAATCTTGGCATATCATACATATTTATTGCACAGGCAAA
>MDTB01175867.1_pt1 | contig 10033 bp, 10 predicted proteins | sample 811161 | NCBI WGS metagenome assembly MDTB01 (sample SAMN05326650, study PRJNA326480) | marine metagenome | isolation source: seawater | place: Mediterranean Sea | collected 2009
GCTCTCAACAATTAAGTCCTTATATTACAACACTTACGGCACAGACCAATGAGGTGTGTCCTCCAAAAGCGTGTCCTCTTTGCCATTTTATTCCTCTAAATAGCATTTAAAAGCGTAGTGAAATATGAGTCTTCACTTGGTGGTGTAAGTCTGAGGTTGATACGCTCCTAGGGGATGGGGGATGGCTTAAAATTTTTTAAATATATAAAGTATGCTCACCCTTGCCCATACATTTTTAATTATCACTTTCTTAACCTATACAAATAGTAATTTATTTTATATTTTATAAAAAAATATTTTTCTACAAAATTCTCGTCTTCCCATTTTCTAATTAACTCGTAGTCTTCAAAGTTATCTAATTTATTTTCAGAAAGGATGTATGCTTCATTTCCTCTATTTTCATTTCTAAAAACTCCTTTAAAAGATCTAGAATATTTTTTTGATTCAGGAAATGTAAAATTATGATTGCTATAAACATCTGCGTTTGGAAATGCCCTGATCCCGCCTTCCCATTTTATGATACTATTGGGAGGAATATAAAGCTCAATTTGTTTCGCGAGCTTACTTTTTTGATCACCTTGTGTTTGTATATAAGTAGTTAAGCCAAATCCATAAACCATATGATGCATTATTAATGAAATTAAAAATACTAAAAAAAGATATTGGCCAAACTTTTTTTTATTCAACAAGAAAAATAAATGAGTAATACCTAAACTTGCCAAGATTGTTAAACTTATGGCTAATGGTAACATATACCTTTCAAAAGAAAACCTAATGGGGACAATTATAAATAATATATATGTAAGGTTTGGAACTAGTAAAATTGAAATTTCTTTTAATTTATTTTTTTTTATCAATAAAAATAGGCCAAAAAAGGAAAACCCAATTAAGCCTAATGATAAGTTATTTGTTAAATCATTAAAAAATATATCACTAAATAAATTTTTATAGCCAATAATTGTAGGTTCATATTTATCAGTCCAAGATGTTAATTTATTATTTGAAGGAAGCCATAATTTAATGTGCTCTAACCATCTAAAAGGCTGTGGGAGAATAGCAAAAATAAAATAAATTGACCAAAAAGTTAGTACCACGTTTACCAAATGTTTTAAATAGTTTTTTAGATCTGCTCTTGATTTTATGATATCATATATTATAATTAGCATTGAACCTAATACCAACCCCGCTGCCTGGTCTTTTGTTGCTACTGCCAATGCTGAAAAAGCAGAAAAATATCTTAGATTTATAATCCTTTTTTCACTCAAAACATAATATTGCCATAAATACGAAATCGATAATACCCACCAAAAAATATAGGGAATATCAAGATTTCCTAGTCTAGAATAAAATGCATAAACACCGTTAAAACCTAATAATACAATGAATAAGAATTTTCTTAACTCATCCTTTTTATGATCATAAAAAAAATTTATTCTAGATATTACATAAATGACATAGATAGACATAAATGTAGATATTAACCTAGAAGTGATTATCATAGCATTAAATGCTAAAGTTGGATCAGTAAAACCAAAAGGCCATTCGCCAGATATAGATTTTAATATTCCGAAAATTTTCAAAGTAATGATAATCAATAAATAAAAAGGTATAGTAATTATATAGTGCGCAGCAGGGTATTTTACTACAGCGGTAGAATCTGACCAATTAGCAAAAAATTTTAGAGGTGCATATGGTGCTGGAGAATCAAAAGAATTATTAAATGCGCTTGGTAATCCTGAAAAAATACCAAAAAGATAAGCCACGAAAAAAAAGACTAGTAAATATTTAGAAGAAAGTCTGTACACGCTTTAATATACTAGTAATAAGATATAAATCTACTTCTAACCATGGCATATGCATATTTTTTTGAAGAATTATAAATTAAGTATGATTGATTATTACAAAATAAAAATAGTTCAATTAAAGTGACCATAATTATTCCCGGGGGAATATAATAAGTTTTTTATCAAATCATTAAAATGGTAATTTCATGAACGAAATAATATAATTACAATACCTTTAATAAAGTATTCAAAAATTAATTAGCCAGGCTATTTACCAAATAAACTCAAGATTTTATGTTGAAAAATATTACCCATTTATCAAAAAGTATAATTACAATTTTCATAGTTTATTTTCTACTGTATACATTAATCTTATCCTTTAAACGGTATTATATGCCAGGGACTCTTTTCTATGAAGGAAACTGGATATTAATTTTTATTTTAATATCATTGCTTTTTGGTTTTCATTATAAATATGGCTTTAAAGAAAATTTAATCTATCAGACTCTTATTTCATTTCTAATATGTTTATTCATTCATTCTACAATAGTAACTATTGTAGATAGATCTATTTCAGTATTCATTTTGGATAGGATTGATAAAAAAAACTCAAATATATCTTCAATAAATTATGATTTCCAGAGAGAGTATAGCATCGACGCCATTGAAAAAAGGATTGAAGAACAAAAAAAGTCAAACAATATTAAGATACACAAAAACTCTGAATTAGAATTAACGATGAAAGGTAAGTTCTGGATAACAATTTTTAGAGCATTTAGTTTTATTTTTTCACTAGACAAAAATATTACTAATTAAAGGTACAAGTTACAATAAGAGTACTCATTAAAACGATGGCGACATTAAAAATTAGCTTAGAAAATGAAATTGAAGAAATTATTACAAATAGTTTCATTTTGCATTTAAATGATTATTTAAAGAAATTTTATAATTTAGATAGATCTTTTTTAAAATATCTATAATCACACAAATCAATAAAAAATTTATCCCCTAGGCTATCACCATAACCATAAGTTTTATAATTAGATATATTTTTTTTAAATATATTTTCTAGTCTATATACCTTCTCAATTCCATAACAATTATTTCCTTTAAATTTTCCTGTATATATATTTTTTTGCTTCTCCAACACAGTAGACTCTACAAAAGAAAAATTAAATTTTTTTGCCCACGGCTCTATGTATACATCTAGAGAAGCGCTAATAAGAACAGTTATATGATTCTGCCGTTGATGCCATTTTAGCCTATCTATGACATTTTTTCTCAAATGTCTATTAAGTTTGTATTTAATAAATTTTTCTGAGGAAAATTTTAAGTTTTTAACTTCTAATTTATTAAAAAGAAAATAAACCATTTTCTCTTTTGCATGGTGGTTTGAAACTAATTTCAAATAATATGCAAGTATATATGGAGAGCAGTAAATTAGACAACACAAAGTTCTCCAGGGCCCAAAACTATAAAATAAAAAAGGTATAAAAGTGTCTCCTTTAGTAATAGTCCCATCAAAATCAAAAATGGCTATAACTTTATTTTTCATATAGTCAATTATTTAAATAGGATATATAAGAATAGCCATAGAAAAATAGAGGCAAGAAGTATTTTATCTTCTAGTACTACTGATTCTGGCTCTTCGCCATGAATATTTTGAAATAATAAATTTTTGTAATGCATTATTGCAAAATAGACAATAGGAATTGTTGTCATTATCCCAACATTTTTTTGATTGACTGAGCAAAATAAAGAATATGAAATTATGGATCCAAAGGCAGCATCGTTTATTAATGAGTCTAAGAAATTAATTTTATATTTCTTTAATACTGCTCTAGTAAAATAGTTACCATTTGATTTTTTTAGCTCTGCTCTCCTCTTTGCGAAACCTAGAAATAATGCAAGAAAAAAGGTGCACAATGTAATCCATGGAGACGGCATCAATCCCACAGAGTAAATACCAGAAAAGAGTCTAAAAATAAATCCTAAAGCGATACTTAAAACATCAATTACAATAAGATTTTTAAAAAAGATATTATAAAGAAAATTATTTATCAAATAACATATTATAATGTAAAAAACCAAATCATTAATATTTTTTGCAAGTATAAGTCCAATAATTAAAAATAAAACTGCTAATAAAGTAGCAGGAAGAATATTTATTAAACCACTTGCAATGGGACGATTTTTTTTCTTTGGATGTTTAGAGTCAGACTCTTTATCAAAAATATCATTTAAAACATATACAAATGAGCTTATAAGACAGAAACATAAAAATGTTTTAAAAGATTGCAAAAACAAATACGAACTAAATGTACTTGGGCCAAATATAATGCCAGAAAAACAAAATAGATTTTTTATCCATTGTTTTACTCTAATAAGACTTAAGTATTTATTCATTATAAAAATTTTTGAAAAAGAGCTAATACACCTTGTTTTACTTTTGATTGATGATGACTGCCACTTTCACTACTATTTAATATTTTTTGTCTATTTGAACAATACCAATCATAACTCTGTCTAAACATTTCATCAGTTGAATATTTAGGTTGCCATCCAAGATTATTTTTTAATTTACTTATATCAAAATACATACTTCTTCCGTACATCAGAGCATGGTATGGGCCTAAAGGGCTCAAACCTATGTAACTTGAAATCTTCATGCCGGCTATGGCGATATTAAATGGTACACTTTTGACTTTAGACCCAGTATTTGCATATTTACATAAATTTTCAAGAGTTGCTCGCATACTTAAATAATGTTCTGAGCCACAATTATATATCCCAGATTTTACATTTGAGCTTGAACATAATATTAGCGCATCTGCTAAATCATCAGCATGGACGAATTGATATAAATTATCTCCATCACCTAGGACAGGAATATTTTTACCTTCATTAATCCATTCAAATAATATTTGAAATATACCTAATCTTCCATGGCCTAAAATGGTCCTAGGTCTAACTATAATAACTTCAAATTTATCAGAAATATAATTTTTACATAATTTTTCTGCTTCATATTTTGCTCGCCCATAACTCTCCATTGGTATTGGCAACATATTTTCAGTGACTGGATTTTTTAATGGGACACCATAGACGGCACTAGAACTTGTATATATTATTTTTTTTACTCCTGATTCTAATGATGCATTTAAAATATTTTCTGTTCCTAACTTATTAACAGAATCAAATAATTTTTTATCCTTAGCTAGTGGGACCTGAGCAACATTATGGAACACAACATCAACATTTGCACAAGCATTCCTAACATCATTATAATCTCTAATATCACCCTTATGATATTGAACTGATTCATTCCCATGATATGTATTTAAATCGAGTACTCTACAATTCCATTGTTTTGCTAATAATCTATCAACCAATAAGCTACCAAAATATCCTGATCCTCCTGTGATTAATGCATTCATAAACTTAAAACTCGGAGATAACTGATTTAATGCTCATTACAGTCCCATCATATAAATCGATAGTAGGTTTATAATTTAAATCATTTTTTGCTTTTTGTATTGAACATGCTATAGTCTTGTTCATTTCAGATAATACATGAACTTCTTTATTATACATACCAAACCATTGAATAATAACATCTAAGAAGAAAGCGAATGAACTTGTAAAATTTGGTAACCTAATCTCATTATCTTTACAAATGATATTAAATTCTTCATTCATTGCTTTTCGTATTGTTTTGATAATGTAATTAAATGAATATGGTTCTTTATCTGCAATCCAATAAGTTTCCCCATCAGCTTTATCTTCAATTGCAGCTCTAATTAAACCTTGAGATATATTAATAGTACATGCCATTGATCTTTTATTTTCACCATTACCAACAATGGGGACTTTGCCATCTCTGATCATTTTATAAAATTTTGTTTGTCTGAACGGTTGGTTGGGACCATAAAACCAGGGTGGCCTAATTATAACAGTCCTCATTCTACCTTTTTTATAACTATCATTTATAATGTTTTCCATTTTCATCTTTGAACGTCCATACTCCATGTAAGGATTGTATTTATAATTTTCATCAAATAAATGTTCATTAGTTGGATTAACACCGCATGGAGAATTTGACGAAACAAAAATAATTTTTTCAATTTTCTTTTCAATTGAAGCATTAATAATATTTTGTGTTCCACCCACATTTATATCAAAAAATTGATGTGTCCTTTTTGGATGAATAATCCCAGCGCAGTGAAATATTATTGCGCCCTCAGAGCCACATGTAAATAATCGACAATCCTCAATATTGGTTATATCGCCTCTAACTATATTAATGTTTTCTGATATTTTTTCAAGATAAGAAGTATCCTCACCATCAATAACTAAACATTTAATTTTTAAGTTTTTGCAAGACTTTTCAATGTCAAAAGAATTCTCAATACCATTTACAAGACATTCGACCAGACTTTTCCCGAGCCAACCATTTGCACCTGTAATTAATATTTCATTTGTCCCAAAATCCATAATTACAGCTTATCAATAAAATTAAAAATATTTCTTCTTGCGATTGCCATTATGGTGCCTTGAGGATTAACACCAGGAGCATTGGGTATTAGACTACCATCATTTATATAAATATTTTTATACCCAAATAATTTGCCATAGGAATCAACTGCACATAACTTTCTATTTTCACCCATAGGACATGAAGAAAATAAATGGATAGTCATTAAACTAGCTTTATTAATTGATAAAGCCTTAGGTATATTACTAATTGATTCTTCCTGACTAATTATTCCAAAATTTTTAATACTTGGATAAATGTTTTTTGCCCCTGCTGCAAAGAGCATTTTACACATCTTAGTTAAACCATCAGATAATACTTCTAAATCAATTTTATTCATTTTATACTTAACTAAAGGGTCTTTAAAAAAAGGAAGTTTTATTATTTTACCTTTGCCCTCCGGCTTTATCATTGCATAGTATATAGCCATCTTTTTCCAATTTTTATCAACTTTATTTAAATATCTTTTATTATCTAACATAGCTAAAGCGATGTGATTTTTTGAACTTATCGAGCAACCAAAAGATATTAAGGGAGAAAACTCTTTAACTTGATGAACGGGAACCCCCATATTTTTATAATTTACTATTTCATCAAACTCTGCTATCACTTTTACAGTTGGATGCATTTGCAAAGATTTACCCACATTTTTATGGATTCCACTTGACTTTAATAAAAATGGAGAGCTAATCGCACCGCCACATAAAAAAAGATAATTAGTCATAATAGAATGATTTTGATTAGTCTTCATATTTTTGCACAATACTACCCACTTATTTTTTCTATATATAATTTTGTATGCATGTAGGTTGCTTATCAAATTCCCACCATCTTCTAAATACCATTTTATATAAGTTTGGGTCATAGACTGTTTGACTCCACCTCCATTACTATCAAATTTAAACCATCTTGGAACCTCCATACTCTCCCACCCTAATTTATCTGCGCCCTCTTTAAGTTTTAGTGATGCTTTAGCAGCACTAATTGATTTTGGTAAATGAGATATATTTATTTCTTTTTCAATAATTTTAAAATGCTCTAATAAATCTGAGTATGAAAAATCTTTAATCTTATAATCTTCCTCCCAAGACTTAATTATATCTCGCGGTGTTCTATGGTAAAAACCACTATTTATTTCACTACCACCGCCAACACAATGCCCTTCAACATATGAAATTTTAGGATTATTAAAAGTTGGATTGAGGCCTCCAAATTTATACTTTTGTTCCATTTCTAATGAAGAATAAGGCTTACAGGATTCTAAAGATAAATTATCACCTGACTCTATTAATAAAACATTTTTGTTATGTCTATGTAACTCTCTTGCTGTTAATGCCCCTCCCGGACCTGCGCCAATCACGAGGAATTCGGTATGTTTCATTTTTAATGCTCAAAAGATTTAATAGTCGACAAACTATAAATGAGTTTATCAAGTAATCCAAATTTACTTGGATGTATTTTTAAAAAATAAAAAGTAGAACATAATATATAAACCGCAAAATAATAATGATCAGGCATTCTCTTTAATTGCCTGATGATAAAAGGTTTAGTAGAATCATCAATGTCATCTATTTGTTCAATGTAATTTTTAAGCATAATAATATTAGTAATGCTAAGAAATAATTAAGGATAAAATATATTGATTATTTCTTTTTATTAATAGTACCAAGTATCTTTATTTAGCTAAAAAATGGAATTTATACTATTTATGGAGGTAATATCCGATTCCCCTATCAAATGGGGTATGCCACCCTACTTTCGTTGAGTTAACGAATTGAAATTAGGCTTGTGTCCTCCAAATCTGTGTCCTCTTTATGATTATAAATGACATACTTAGATAAGGATGTGGCAGATATGATATACATCCATAAAAACAAAAACCCCCGTCAATAAACGAGGGTTTCTAAGGAGTGGGCGTTGAGAGATTCGAACTCCCGACATCTGCCTTGTAAGGGCAGTTCCGTGTCTCTCTAAGTCAATATATTACAACACTTAGGTATCACTATAGTGTAGTGTGTCCCTTAAATATGTGTCCCTTATGCCACTTTTAGCCATATTTAGATGCTTTGCAGTAGGTTAGTAAAGTATGAATCTTCCATCGGTGGAGTAAGTCTTAAAGCAATACGCTCTCTTAATGATGGGAATTCATCTTGCAATCTTCTAAGATTACATTTAGCATACTTCTCTGTCATCATTATTGAGATATTAGAAATCTCGCCTATTACAATTTTTATACATTCAATAATCAACTGCTTTATTAGGTTTATAGAATTAATTTTAATAGATTCATTTACGTTTTTAATAAATCTAATTTTTATATTAAAATATTATTATAAATTCATTTTACTAAATGAACATCCTAAAGAAAATAAATAAAAGAAATATTAGAAGAATTCTAAAATTAGCGACTTTGGAGGATTTGACAGGACCACAAAGAAGATTAATTTGGCCTGAAGCTAAAACTTTGGGAGATAAACATATTACTAATTGCAAATTACTACCAGATAGAATTAGCATAATCAAAAAATTACCTAAACAAAGTATTTGTGCTGAATTAGGTATTGCTAGTTGTGTTTACTCAAAACAAATTTTAAATGAAAATGAACCAAAAGAGTTTCATCTTTTTGATATAAGAAATAAATATATTGACATCGCAAAAACAAAGTTTCAAAAAGAAATTAATGATAATGTAGTTTTTACACATAAAGGGGACTCAAGTCTCGAAATTGGTAAATTTAAAAATGAATATTTTGATTGGATTTATATAGATGGTGACCACTCATATGATGGATGTAAAAAAGATTTAATGGTAGCAAAAGATAAAATTAAAGAGTTTGGAACGATTATATGCAACGATTATATATATTTTAGTCCAAATGATTTTCAAAAGTATGGAGTAGTTGAATCCGTAAATGAATTTTGTATAAAATATAATTTTGAAATTATATTCATGTCTCTTGACAGAAGAATGTATAACGATGTTGCTCTTAGAAAAATTAAAGATAATTAAATGTGCATCTATTATATCAAGTTTCATTATCTGATTAAACTCATCCTCAATAAGGTAGTAAGCAATTATTCATCTTCTCTGACTAATACAAATTGAATCTTCCGTTTTGTCTTAGTTATCGGACATAATCAATATGCATAGTGTTTACTGCTAGGACGCCAACCTTCTTTTTTATAGAAAATTTTAAGAGGCATACTACACGAAAGGTGTTTACACGCCCTTAATATATAGGTGCTTTTTTGCATACACTCTAGGCATACACTCTCAACTATATATGGACTTTATTTCATAGAAATACATGCCCCACACATGACTTTAAAAATTTGTCTTTTTGGACAAAACTGAGGTCATTAAAAATGTACGGGCATATACATATATACCCCTCACGCTCCTCGGGGATGAGGTATGGGGGGTATGGATATTTAGAAAGTACCGCCTACCCGTCTACCCCACTAAGTCAAAAAAAAGAAAGTCCATAAGAAAATCCATTTTGAAAAAATTGGTTCAGAATGTGTGAGCGTATATATACACATACCTACCCCCCCCATCAAACGGGGTATGCCCCTCACTTTGGTTGAAATAAACGATTGAAATAGGATTGGTATCCTCTTTATGATTATTAATGTCATACAATGATAAGAAATGATAACTTTAAAAAATATAATTAAATTAACAGACTTTTTTGTTATTAAAATAACGAAAGCA